>Ga0224554_1000616_pt1 | contig 27971 bp, 29 predicted proteins | sample 714S22024metaG_FD_180666 | JGI IMG/M metagenome (GOLD analysis project Ga0224554, IMG submission 180666) | Peat soil microbial communities from Stordalen Mire, Sweden - 717 S2 20-24 | ecosystem: Environmental > Terrestrial > Soil > Wetlands > Peat | place: Sweden: Norrbotten County, Stordalen...
TTGTTTCGCATCCACAGTGTAATTACACATTGGCTAAATTTGTACAAGGCAAATCTTGCCTAGTAAGAGCTTGTCCATCATAGTCTTGCATCCAAAATGCCTAATCGAATTCCTATACGGCATTGCCCCTAAGCGCAGCTTAGGACGGACACAGCCAGCGAATTCTTGAGCGATTTTCATGTTCATGGCCGGGTTAGCGGAGTGCTGCGGGCGCACTGTAAGTTGCCTTCAAAAAGGCCTCGATTTGCTCACGGGGAATGAGGATTTTTCGGACGGCTTTACAGGGGGTAAAATACCCCCGCTGGATAAGCCTTCTGACCGTTTTTGTGCAGGTATTGAGGGCGGCAGCCACCTGTTTGATGTCGTAGAGCAGAGGCTCCGGTAATTTTGCTTCATTTTGATTCATAATTTTTGCTTTCGTTTGTGTCGCTTTTTCGGGCGACTGCGGGAATTTTTGCAGGTTTGAAGCAAAGGACGTTAGGGAGCTAATTTCGGATGTTTCCGAACCTTCCGAACTGTTTTCCGAAAAGTTGAGGAAATGCCAATAAATGGTGAGTTTCCAAGGGGCAGCTTCGGCATTTTTCATCCCCAAATGTTTTGAAGCCGCCAGCAAAAAAGAAGCAGCCAAAACCCGAAAAAACCGGCGAAGATACCGGCGGCGGCCCGCTGCCCGAAAAGCCTCAGTCCGAAGCCCGCAGACTTGGCCGCAAGGTGAGGCTGGAATTCGTCAACGAAGATGTGCCGGTATTGAACCGGATTTCATTCCAATTTGGAAAAAATGTTGAACCGGTTGTCCTGGATAAACTCAAACCTGACATTACGTTCTCATGGTCGGAAGTTTTCAAGGTCCTTTCCCTGATTCTTTTGGACTACGTTGCCTGGACTAAAGCAGGTGGAAAACCGAACGAGTTTCGCCTCAAAGGAAATTTCAAGGACAGCGCGGCTGCAACGCTTGGCAACGCGGTTGGCAAGGACGGCCCGATTCAGGAACTTTTCTCAGTCGTTCGTCAATCGGGGACAACCGACGAACTCGCCAAACTGATTTTTCGTGGCCAGAATGTTCATGGCCGGGACAAAGACCACAAGGATCGTCTCATTACCGTCAGCCAGCATTTGCTTCCGCCGGATTGTATCGAAATTGTTTGGGATGCTCGCGGCACAGAGCCGCTTCAAAAACTGGAAGATGTCCGCCAGTTGGCAGGAAATATTTGCAGGACGGCGGGCATAAGATATGAACCAAGTGCGCCGCCCTCGCAGGAAACACCAAAACCTGTCGAACAGCCCACGCCGCCGCCCGTCACGAAGCCGGGCCGCGCCCCAAAAACAGCCACGGAGCTTCTTTCGGAGGAGTTGAAGGAGGAGCCACCAAAGCCTCCACCGCCGAAAGAGGATTCCAAGGCACCTACGGAACCAACCCTCGAACAGGAACAAAGCAAACTGTCGGGCCTGTTCGCCAAAGTAATTGGTGACGCGCTAAAGAAGCTGACTGAATCCGTCAGTCCAAAACCTTCTGGCGAGAAGCCTCCACCCAAGCCGCCGCCATCACCCACGCCTCAACAGCCAAAGCAACCAGAGCTTCCGGGCGTGTCGCCAAGAGCGGAATCAAAGCCGCCGACCGCAAAAGAAGCCCCCGCTCCCGAAACCAAGGAAGCATCACCGAAGGTTGATTCGGCGGCTGGGGAGACTGAGGACGGAACCAAAGCCGAAGCAACGCCGATAGAGGAAGTTTCACCCCCCGAACCGCCATTGCCGCCCATTGACCCCCAACTTTTCACCGTGCCGGAGTCAGGCGGATATTGGCCGGACGAAGCGCCCTTGGTTGAACTGCCGGGCGAGGATGAGGCAACCGTCCACACATGGACTTTGAAGAATGCTTTTGAGGGAGTATTGATCCTTGGCAGAACCGGCAGCGGCAAGACCAGCGGAAGCGGTTTTACCTTTGCCGAGGCATTTTTGCGCGCCGGTTTTGGCGGACTGGTTCTCACGGCCAAAAAGAACGAGGCCGAGCATTGGAGAAAATTGTGCGCCCACTGTGGACGCGAAAATGATCTGGTTGTCGTGCAAAGGGGAGGGGATTGGAAGCTCAATGTGCTGGCTTACGAGGCCCAACATCCGGGCCAGGGCGTCGGCCTGTCGGAAAACCTCACCGTTTTCTGCCGCAACCTGCTTCGCATTTCCACCCGCAGCCAGGGCGCGGGCAACAGCGATCCTGTCTGGCAAAATGCCGGCGACCAGCTTCTAAACGCGACTTTTGACCTATTCCTTCTCGCCGGGGGCGGCATTACCTTTGACCGGCTGGCCAGTTTTGTTTCCGCAGCCCCGACCGAAAAATTCCCGGCCAATGAAGCCGCGTGGCTCAAAATTCCCGTCTTTGGCGATGTGTTCGCAAAGGCGAAGAAGGCGGTCTCATCGCCGGAGGACAAACGCCTTTTTACGAAGGCCAGCGATTACTGGTTCAAGGTTTATCCGGGTTACGCCTCAAGAACGCGGACATCCGTCACGCTGGGGATATTTGCGATGTTCGACGCTTTCCGGGGCAGGGATATTCCGGCGCTCATTTCATCCGAAACCAACATCACGCCGGAGAGCATCATGTCGGGCATAATCGTTGTCATCGACCTGCCACTAAAGGAACTACAGCACACCGGGCTGATGGTGCAGAGCGCTTGGAAATACCTTTTCCAAACCGCTCTTGAGCGTCAGCACAATGCCAACAGCCCCGACCGCCGCCCCGTCTTTCTCTGGGAGGATGAAGGGCAGTATTTCTTTTCGGATCACGATCATCATTTTCAAGACACCGCGCGAAGCTCCCGCGTCTGCCGTGTCATCCTTACGCAGAACCTTCCCGGCTTTTACAAGGAATTCGGCCAGCAGGGGCCTGCAATTGCCAACAGTGTTTTTGGCAACCTGAATACGAAAGTTTTTCACAACAATTCCGACCCGCAAACCAACCAATGGGCCTCCACGCATTTCGGACAGGAAATCCATACGAGATATTCGATCACCAATGCCCCGACACCGCAGCCCAATGATTTTTTCGGGATGATCGCGCAAAGCCTGAACCCGCCCAATACAACCAGCGTCAGCGCCGGGGAACAGTGGGAACCCGTTGTCCGCCCAGAGGAATTCAATGCCTTGCGCACGGGCGGACCTGAGAATGATTTCATGGTGGACGCCTATATCACATGGATGGGCCTGTCCGCCGAACAACAAAGACACTTCACACAAATCACATTCCAACAGAATCCAAACCTATGAGCGACGAAGGATCAACCGGTTCCAAACCCACGGACTATGACAAATTAACCGACAAGCTCGGAGGCAAGATGCTCGACTTCAATTTGAAGATGGTGGGGCTTATCGCCACGCTTCTTGTCAAACCGCTCGCCCTCGCCACCGACGTTTTTTTCCGAAAGGATTTCGGGGAGCGTTATTTGGCCCAAAACTCCGCTGCGCTCGCGCTGATACTTTGGGGACTCGCGCCAAAATTGGCTTTGTTGTGGGGGCAGGGCCTCAATCCGCTTTTGCAACTGATTTATGACGCCGGTTTGCACAAGATCGCCTACTGGTTCTTCAGACATGATTGCACCAATGCATTTGGTTTCCTGATCGGGTGCGCCTATGGATTCATGGCGGTACGAAATATCACCCAAACGAGAAGACGGTCAGCTTCCGGCCAGATTTGGTATTCCATGAGCCGGGGCGGGAGTATCTTTGGCATCGAAAACAAGGCCCGCGATCTTCTGATTGCATTTGGAGCCGTGGCGATTCTCGGGCTGTTGGCCCCTTCGCTCGCCCTGCTTTTTTTCATTTCCCGTTTGGTGAGTTACCAAGTGGAGGCCAGCCAACAGGCGGCCTTTTATAACCGCTACCTCGATGCCATGGACGCAAAAGTCCAAGCCAAGTATTTACGGCGGGCTTTGGATAAAGGCGAGCCGCCGGACGACACCGATGGTTTGTATTGCCCCTTGTCCAAAGCGTTCAAGGGAGAATACCGCCAGCGCGTTGCCCGTGTCGTGGCTGGCGGGCCATTCGACGCAAGTGTCGCGGATGCAGTAGCGGAAAAACCCCAGACCCGGCCGCAATTCGCAACCGCCCAAAGCAGCAGACCGGAGCCAGCATCATCCGTTCCCTCCCAACAGGCTGACCTCAAAGCCGCATTTCAGGACGCGAAGGCCACAGCGGCGGAAACCCTCTCTCGAATTTTGCGTTCAAAACGGATTATTCGCCTTACCGTCATTGGCCTGATTCTCGTGGCCCTTGTTGCTGTCAGCATCCCTGTTTTCCGCTTCATTCAATCCCAAAGCAGCAAATCAGCCATTCCGCCTGTGGCTGTGGCCGAACAGACACAACCACCAAGAGCAAATCCTGCAACCCCGCCACCAACCGCTCCCCATCTCCAGAATCATGCGTAACTTGGCCACCGTGATGACGTTGGTCTTAAGACTTCGCCGAATGAGCTTGCCTCCAATTTTGAATCGGGCAAAATAAACCTGTGATGGCTTGTAACGAATTAGGTTTACAAAGGGCGTTTTCTGCCAGACGGAGTCTTTTTCCGGCTGGTTGCGGTCGTTGCCGTCATTCACAGAGCCAGTATCAGATTGCAGTATCAGATTGTCAATTGACGATTTGGCCCGTTTCACCCTTCCGAGGGAAAACTTGGTTCGGAGCGTAGCTCAGCCTGGTAGAGCACTTGGTTTGGGACCAAGACGTCGCAGGTTCAAATCCTGTCGCTCCGACCATTTTCTTTTTCAGTCGATATGAAAATCGCTTGCTTCACGGATGAGGAGTTTTCCGCATACCAAGCTGCGCTCGGAAAGGAGTCACATTGACCCGCCAGCCCAAAAGCGGTATCGATGCAAGATGACTGCATTACTTGAAGCGGTTGCTGTTGTCACCGGGGTGTTTGCGTCCTGCGTTGTTTGTGCCTCGGCGGAGAGCGTGATCGCGCCGGGAGCGAAGCTGGAAAAGCTCTCCAGCAATTTCTCGTTCACGGAAGGACCGACGTGCGACGCCCGCGGCAATGTCTTTTTCACCGATCAGAACAACAACAGGATCATGGAATGGAGCGTCGATGGCGTGCTGTCCACCTTCCTGCAACCCTCGGGCCGCGCCAATGGCATGCACATGGACGCCAAAGGCAACTTGATCGCGTGCGCGGACGAAAAGAACGAGCTTTGGTCCATCGCGCCCGACAAGAAGGTGACGGTGCTGATCAAGGATTACCAGGGCAAGTATCTCAACGGCCCCAACGACGTGTGGGTTTCGCCGGACGGCGGGGTGTACATCACTGATCCTTTCTACAAGCGCACCTGGTGGGACCATCAGACGATGGCGTTGGACAGCGAGCAGGTCTATTTTCTTTCCGCGGACGGAAAGAAGCTGGCCCGCGTCACCGGCGATTTAAAAAAACCCAACGGCATCACCGGCACGCCTGACGGCAAAACGCTTTTCGTGGCGGACATTGACGCCAACCGCACCTACCGCTATGACATCGTGCGGGACGGTTCGCTGACAAACAAGACGCTGTTCTGCCTCAAGGGTTCAGACGGCATGACCATCGACGAAGCTGGAAACCTCTACCTCTGCGGCCGCGGCGTCTCTATATTTGACAAAACGGGGAAGCAGACGGAACATATTGACGTGCCGGAGCCGTGGACGGCCAACGTCAGCTTCGGTGGCAGGGACCACAAGACGCTGTTCATCACGGCCAGCAAGTGCCTGTATTCGATCCGGCTGATCGTCAGGGGAGCAAATCCGTCCAAGTAGCCTTGCCACACTTGCGGCGTGCCGGCGGTTCACGGTTGCGTCCCGGCCGAATTCGGGTGTTCAGGAGGCTTTTCCCGTGTCAGCCCCGACTGCTCTCCGCAATGGAAGCCCGTCTCATCTTCGTATCCGACAGGGAAAAGCCTGTTGAATACAGATTTTCCAGATTTGGAGATGAGGCCCGCCACGGGCATGGCTTTCCGGCTCCGGTTGAACTTCCAACTCCAGGCTGCAGGGTAGCGCAGCAAAGATTTCATTTGCATCCTTGCCGAAGCACAACTCCAAGAAAGCTCCTGTTCATGCGCGCCTCATAATCCAATATAATGTTAACCAGTAGGCAATGTGAGCGCCATGGGGTGTTCACCCCATATATCGAGATTGAAACATTCGTCCAACGATGGGTGCGCCAGCGCGGGAATTTGGGAAGGCGTGCCCCGGCATTTTCCGCGGGCGCTCGACAATTATTGCGCAGTTGCGTAAATTCCCGCCGTGCCAGTTTATTTGCCGCCCATTTCACGGCGACGTTTCCTGACCGGCTCGTTCGCGGCCGCCGCCGCGCTCGCCCTCGGCCAGGGTTGTGCGCTGCCCAAAAGCAAGGGGGACGAACACAGTGTAGCGCTCCTCTCAGACATTCACATCGCCGCGAACCCGAACGAGATCAAGCGCAACGTGAACATGACCAATAATCTAAGGGCGGTGACGGATGAGGTCCTAGCCTGGCCGCAACGGCCGGGCGCCGTGTTCATCAACGGCGATTTGGCATTGGATAAGGGCACAAGGCATGATTACGCTGCGGTGCTGGGCTTGCTCCGTTCTCTGCGCGAGGAGGGACTGCCCATTCACCTCGCGCTGGGGAATCATGATGACCGGGAAAATTTCTGGCAGGTTCTGGGGCATTCGAAGACTGTCCTACCAGAGTTGCCCGGACGCCAGGCCGCCATTGTTCGCGCGCGGGAAGCGAATTGGTTCGTGCTTGATTCATTAATCCAGACCCTCACCACTCCGGGCCTTCTCGGGGAAGCGCAACGCGCGTGGCTGGCCGGCGCGCTGGACGCCAACCCCGGCAAACCCGCGTTGATTCTGGTTCATCATCAACCGGACCCGCAGTTGGCGGTCAAAACAAGCGGCCTGGAAGATGCCGCCGAACTGTTGGCCATCTTGCGCCCACGCCGCCAGGTCAAGGCCTGGTTCTTCGGCCATACCCACCGATGGGAAGCGCGCCAGGATGAGAGCGGCATCCATTTGATTAATCTGCCGCCGACCGCTTATGTGTTCGAAGATGGAAGGCCCAACGGCTGGGTCCATGCCACTGTACATGCAGACGGCGCACGGCTGGAACTGCGCTGCCTGGACCGTGCGCGCAAAGAACACGGACAGTTGTTCAATCTGGCCTGGCGCGCTTAGCGCCCGCTTCGACGAAGGAATTCTCTTGCCAAAGCTATGTGCGCGTCGCAGAATTGCCCCGTTCTTTGAAAACAGCGAACATCTGTTCGCTTTGAATGCAGTCAAATGTCAGGGAACCCGGTGTGAATCCGGGACGGTTGCGCCACTGTGACGGCTACAAATTCCCATTGCCACTGGTCCGCGGAGCGGAAACGGGAAGGCGGGAATGAGGTTTGAGGCCCAAGTCAGGATACCGGTTTGGCTGCGCTCGTCAGATTCCGAATTGTTTCGGAGTCGCTTCTCCGTCAAAGAGAAGGATGAGGCCAGCTTGATGAACCGATTTCATCAGGATTCGTTGGATGCCTTCATTCGCCGCTTTGCCGGGGTCTGAAGGTTTTTTTTATCTTCAGGCCTCGCGCTGGTCTCCCAATAGCAAAACCGTTCCGTGAAGATCATTCGCGGACACTATGGAAAGATCAGCATCATGAAAAAAGTCTGTTTGTTTCTTCTGGCCGGTTTGATGATCACTTCATCCGCCAAGTCCATGACTCTCGCCGAAAACTTTGCCTCCAATCCGTTGCAGGACGGCTGGCAGATATTTGGCGGCACCAACCTATTCCAATGGGATTCCACAACCCAAGTTCTGGATGTCACCTGGGATTCCTCCCAGTCCAACAGCTATTTTTATCATTCGCTCGGCACCATTCTCACAAGCAACGATGATTTTACTCTCGCGTTTGATTTGCAGTTGAATGCGGCGGAGGCCAGCGGTTACGGTTTTGAGCTGGCCATTGGACTCTTCAACCTGGGGGAGGCCACCAGCGCGGATTTCCAACGCAGCACCGCTCAGAATTCCCCCGATTTGGTCGAGTTTGATTATTTTCCGGATGTGGGCTATGGCCCGACAGTCTGGCCCCTCTTCGTGGATACCAACAGTGACTTCAATTGGAATGGTTCCAGTGATTACGCCATCTATGCGCCGATTCTGGGCGGCTGGTACCATATCGTGATGGCTTATACCGCGTCGAACCTGACGATGGTGACAACGATGACAGATCTCGACCAAACGTCCGGCGTGACAATCGTTGCTCCACTGGACATCACCAATTCCAGTTTTCCTTTCACCGATTATCGCGTGGACGCATTTTCCATTAGCAGCTACCAGGACGATGGATTTGGCGATTCCATTTACGCGCAAGGCGTCGTGGCTAACATCGTCGTCACCCTGCCTCCTCCCCCTGTTCAGAACCTGACCGGCGCGTTCAGCATGGGGGCATGGCAGGCGCAATTTTCCAGCCAGTCCTACTGGCTTTACACGTTGCAGCGCGCAGGCGAATTCCAATCCTGGACCAACGTTTCCCCGGCAATGCCCGGCAAGGGAACAAACCTGTCTTTGCAAGACACAAATCCGCCCCGGGACAAGGCATTTTACCGCGTGAGCGCAAGCCGGCCATGAACTTGACCCACATCCAGAGGACGATTGATGCCGGCCAATGCCCGTTGTGCGGCCGGCCCAATGACTGCCAACTGTGCAGCGCAGCCGCGCAGATAGGTCCATGCTGGTGCACGCGCGTGGAAATTCCCGATGAATTGCTCGCGCGTGTGCCGCTCGAACTCCGCAATCGCGCCTGTCTTTGTCGGAACTGCATCGAATCATTCCACTTGAAACCGATCAAAGCCCAAGACTGTCCTGCCTTCACACTCATCGAACTTCTTGTGGTCATCGCCATCCTCGCGACTCTTGCCGCCATGTTGCTGCCTGTTTTGGCCCAAGGCAAGTTGTCCGGGCAAAGCGCCAAGTGCAGGAGCAACCTGCGCCAGCTCGGCATCGCGGCGGAATTGTATTGGGACGACAACAAGGGGAACTGTTTCGACTATCTGTTTGCCCCGACCAATTATGGCGCGATTTACTGGTTTGGCTGGATCAGTCCGGGACCGGAAGAGCAGCGCGCGTTTGATCTGTCCTGCGGCGCGATGTATCCGTACTTCAACGGCAGCGATGTGCGGCTCTGCCCCACCATGGGAAACGCGCTTTCCCAATTCAAACTGAAGGCCACGAACATGGTCTTCAGTTACGGCTACAATTGGTGTCTCTCCACCCCGCCCGGGAAACCGGTGATCAGCGCCACTGGGCTGCGCCAACCGGCTCACACCGCCCTGTTTGCCGATGCGGCGCAAGTGAACAACTTTCAAGCTCCCGCTACACACTCAAACCCGTTGCTTGAAGAGTTCTATTATGTGGACTTGGAAACGAATTATTCCAGTCCACTCAACTATCCCAACGGCCACTTCCGTCACGATCGCAAGGCCAACGTCGTGTTCTGCGATGGCCATGTCGGCATGGAAACTTTTGTGCCCGGCTCGATTGACAGCTTGTTGCCAAACCAGTTTGTCGGCCAGTTGCGCCCGGAGATACTTACCCTGCCCTGACAACGAAACCATGAAAGAAAAAATCGTCTTTTGCTGGAGCGGAGGAAAGGATTCCGCCCTCGCTTTGCACCGGGTGTTGGTGGAAGGCCGGTATGAGGTGGTTTCGCTGCTGACAACCTGCAACGAACATTTCCACCGCGTCTCCATGCACGGCGTGAGGATTGAATTGCTCGAGCAACAGGCCCGGTCCATTGGCCTGCCGCTCGAAAAAATGTTCGTCAGCCAGCGCGGTTCCAACGAGGAATATCAGGAGAAGATGAAGGGGCATTTGCTCGCCTACAAGGCGCAAGGCGTCACCCGCTTTGCCTTCGGCGATATTTTCCTCGAAGACCTGAAGCGTTGGCGCGAGGAAAATCTTGCTCAAGCCGGCCTGCGCGGCCTCTTCCCAATCTGGAAGGCGGATTCGCGCGACCTCATCCGGGAATTTATCGCGCTCGGCTTTGAATCGGTCATCTGCTGCGTCAATGACGCCTGGCTGGATGAAACGGCCCTGGGCCGGAACATCGATGCGAATTTCATCCAGTCGCTGCCCGCCGGTGTGGACCCCTGCGGCGAGAACGGCGAGTTTCATTCGTTTGCTTTCGCCGGGCCGATATTCCATCCGCCATTGCGAATCAAGGTCGGCGAAAAGGTCTATCGCCCGCTCGAAGAAACTTCTCCCGGTTCTACGCCGGCATTTTGTCCGCCGTCGGGCGCGCGCCGCACCAGGGGATTTTGGTTTTGCGATTTGCTGGCTGCTCCTTGAAGTGAAGCCCATCGGCTCGAAAAAGCCGAAGGATGGAGGTTGACGCTGGCGGCGATTCAGGCACAATACACCGGCCTGACAATGGAATGAACCCGGCGCCACCCAAACAATGGCCCGCCGGAACGAAAACATGAAACGATCCATCTACGTTGTGGACGATCAAGCGCCCGTTTTGGAAACGACGGTCCTCGTTCTCCGCAGCCTCGGCAAGGAATGGGATGTGACTGGTTTCACAGACCCCTTCGCCGCCCTCGCCGCCGTCAAGGCCAATGCGCCGGACGCCCTCCTGTCCGACGAACTGATGCCCGGGATGCAGGGCAGTCAACTGCTGGAGCAGGTCAGAATCGCCTCTCCCAATACCGTCCGCATCATCATGTCCGGCTGCGTGGCCCTGGACAAGCTCACCCTTATCACCTCGGCCCACCAATACATCGCCAAGCCCTTTGACGCCTTCAAAATGCGGGACTTGATCCAGCGCACCTTCGTGGCGCAGGAAAAAATCATCAATCACGGCCTGCAGGCCCTGGTAACGTCGATTCGTTCCATCCCCTCGCTTCCCCAGGCCCACCAATCCCTGCTTAAAGAATTGGAGGACAGCGACACCCCCAGCGCGACCATCGCGCGCCGGATCGGGGATGACCCCGGGTTGTCGGTCAAAGTGTTGCAGTTGGCCAACTCCGCCCTCTTCGGCCGGGGCTATCTGGTCACAAGCCCGATCGACGCAGTGAGCTGCCTCGGCACCGACATGGTCGCGGCGATCGTCCTCTCGCAAAGCGTTTTCCGGCATTACGAATCGCTCCAGCATCGGGAAATTGATTTGCCCCGGGTTTGGGCGCACTGCTGGGGCGCGGCCTGCCTGGCGCAATATCTCTGCCGCCAGACGAAACTGCCGCACAAAACCGGCGAGGAAGCCTTTCTGGCGGGCCTGCTGCACGAGGCGGGGCGTTTCATTCTGGTTGACAACTTCCCGGACAAGTTCCAAACCGCCTGCGACCGCGCGCGTCAATCCAACCTTCCGCTGGCCGCGTGCCTGCGGGAAACATTTCAAGCCAGCCCCTCTCAAGTATCGTCCTATGTGCTTGAGCTGTGGGGCCTCCCCACCGGCGTGGTCAATGGCATTGCCTTCCTGGAAAACCCGGAAAAAGATCCCACGCCCGGCTTTTCCATAACGTCCGCACTTTACATCGCCGACCACCTCGCCTCACAGACTTTTCCGCCCGATCCATTCCCTCTCGATGGGTGGAAGACCGATTATCTGCAATCCATCGGTTGCGCGGACGACATCCCCGCTTGGGAGAAAATCTCCGCCAATCCCGAAGCCGTCGCCGACCGCTGACCGCGCACCGCAGGCAGTTCAGGCCGCCGGCCAGCCGGTGCATCCGATGGAGGAACGCAGGTTGGCTGTTCAGCGCGAAATCAGGTGGATGTGCGGCGCTTTTACAAGAGCCACCACCCGATTACCAGGCTGCAGGGCCAGTTCCTCGCAAGCCTGTTTGGTCAACAGCGCAGTGAGTGCAAATCCGCAATCCAATTCAACACGCATGAGGCGGTCGTCACGGGTGACGGACTTTACAACGGCTGGCAAGTGATTGCGCGCGCTGCTCGGGCTGTCGCCTCCTTTCAGCAGGATGACGTCCTCGGCTTGGATGCAAACGTGCACTTCGCTCGTGTTAGCCGGGAGATTTTGCGCCGCGGCGGTGAGCAGGGTTGGACCGGCCGTCACGGTCACAAGTTCGCCGGCCATTTTCACGATCCGCCCCGGCACGACGGTTTCGACAGCCAACAAGCCTGTCACGGCGAGATTGGCCGGCCGACTGAACACCTCTTGCACAGAACCGGTTTGCTCAATCCTGCCGTTTACCAAAACCACCATCTCATCGGCAAGAGCAAGCGTCTCGAAGCGGTCGTGTGTCACATAAAGCATGGGGATGCGGAACTCATCACGGATGCGGACCAGATAGGGGATGATGCGCATCTTCAGTTTCAAGTCGAGGCTGGCCAGCGGTTCGTCGAGCAAAAGCAGGCGCGGCGCGGCGAGCAAAGCCCGCGCCAGGGCAACGCGCTGTTGTTCGCCGCCCGAAAGTTCCATGACGCCGCGTTGGAGGAGCGATTGGATTTCCAGGACATCAACGACGCGCTCGAAAGCAAACAGGCGGTCGGTTTCGCCGCCGGATTTCCGGCCGTAATGCAGATTTTGGCGCACGGACAAATGCGGAAACAGGGCCAGGTCCTGCGGGACATAACCGACGCCGCGTTGACGGACCGGAACACACACGTCATTCGCAACGTCAGTCAGCACCACTCCCTCCAGTTGGATGAAGGCAGATTTGGCGCGGCGCAATCCGGCCACAAGTTCGAGCAATGATGTCTTGCCTGAGCCGGAGGGACCGAAGATGGCTGTGACGCGCCCGCGGATTTCCACGTCCACTTGAAGAGTGAAGGGCGCGAGCGGCAGGAAAATATTCTTAAGGAGCAGGCTCATTCCGCCAATCCCTTTAACCGCCTCCGGCCCGGCGCGCAAACTTTATATTCCTATGGCTGGCTGTCACTCACCGGAAAAAACAGCGGATGGTTTGCGGCCGTTCGGCGGCCAAAATCCAGCAGGAAATGCTGGACTTTGGGCGACAGCAGAAAATCGGACAAGGCGCGCGCCCCAGCGTGATTGACCTGCGGGAATCTGGCCGGATTGGCCTCCATGACGATATACGGACGCCGCATGACAGGGTCACCTTTGACCAGAATTTGCATCCCATCGGCATCCATTTTGCCCATCATGGCCGGAATGTATCCCACCACCACGCAGGCGTCGTTGGAACGGCAGAATTGGAGGATGTTCCATTTGGAAACTGTGTCGTCCTTGATCACCCAATTGCCTTTGGGTTCAACCTCTGCCAAGCGCCAGAGGGTGTGCGACATTTCGCGGCTGCCAATACCCTGAAAATCCACGAAATTCACCCGAGCCGCGGCGATTTTGCGCAATGCGGCGGCCCCATTGGTCATGCCGCGAATCTGCGCCGGGTCGTTCGTCGGGCCGACGATGACGAGTTCGTTGCGCGTCCAGGGCCGCATGTTGACGGCGATGCCGTCGGCGATGATGTCCGTGGTGATGTCGCCGGAGTGCATGGTGAGCAAATCCACCTGTCCGGCGCGGATGGCATTGTCAAGCATCGGACGTTCGCCGGTCGCCACCACTTCGACATGATACCCGGTATCGGCCTCAAACATTTTTGCAATCTCCGGCCAGAGGCCCGTCATGGTCATGCCCCCAATAACCGCGCAACGCACGACGCGGCCATTGGCGGAGAACTTTATGACGGCAAGACGATGATAAGAAAGCGTGACCGCAAGAACCAACACCAACATCAAAAAGAATTTAAGTTTCATTGCTTAATAATTGCCCGCCTGCGCGTCGCTGGGTGTGCCGGTGAGCCAGCGGACGTCGGGGCGCCCCGGATCGCCCATGCCGCAACCGGCGTAAGCGCTCGTGAACGAATACACCTCCCCGGCGAGAAAGAGCAGATTGATTCTATGAATATGCCGCGCCACGATGCCGTAGGCCTGCCTCGATGGATAGGTTGAGGCATAAGGGCCGGGGCTTTCGCCGAGGGCGACGACAAGATTCGGCAGGACAACAGCGGAGTATTTCGTGGCCAATGGCAGGTTCCAGGGCGAGAGATTCATGTTCTGACCGTAACAGAGGAAATAAGCTCCCCCGGGATCGGTGGCGTCCGGACAGATAAAGACACTGTGATTCCCAGGCGCCGGTTCCTCCCCGCCGGCAACGAGTTTCTGAAACTGTGGCAAACTGAAATAGGGGGGCAATGCGTTGAACCAGTCGTCCGGCCGCGTGATGAGAGCCAGCGTCTGCACCCCCTGGCCGCGTCTCGGCAGAAAATCATTATTGTCGTCGGCATACATCCGCATGGCCAGTCCCCACTGGCGCAGATTGCCGGCGCATTGGGCGGCCCTCGCCTTTTCCCGCGCCGGGGACATGGCTGGCAGCAGCAACGCCGCCAGAATGGCAATGATGGCAATTGTCACCAGCAATTCAATGAGCGTGAACGCGCCGGGAGAACGCCTGAAATGAACCGGCGGCGCGCTCATTGGCTGAGCCGGTAATAACGCCGCAGTTGATTGGTGGTTCCGGCGTCGTCAAAGTGGATCGCGCCGTTTGTGCCGGCGGTGGCGGCGCCAATCGTCTGCCAGTTTGCCGCCGAAAGATTGGCGCCGGCCTGAATTTGACAAGTCAAATTGTTGAGGCCAATGCCAGTCAGGTGGAACTGGCCGTTGGTGAAAGCGCCGGAAATTATCTTGAGCATCGGTGTGGCGACAACCTGGATCAGCGGCTGGTTGCCGCGACCGTAGTTGTATGAATTGAACAAGTATCCAATTTGATTGTCCGCCGCGCAAAAAAGAAACGTCACATCCCCGCCGCCGAGGATGTCCGCGACGAGATTCGTGGCGAGAGGCAGCGGCCACGTCACCCGAATATTGTCGCCGGGCGGCAAATAAGAGTTCGTGCAGAGGATTTCCACCAGGCCTGACAGCAAATCGGGAAGTGAATCGTAGTCGACTCCATCCGTCGTGGGCAGATTGGGCGTTCCGGTTCCTTCCACCCAATCATCATCGGACAACCATTCGATGACAAAACTGCCGCCGCTGATCACGGGGAAGATCCCATTATTTGGCTGCACTCCGGCCGTGCCGTAATTGCTGGTCAGTGCCAGAGAAATGCCGCTGACAAACCAATTATTCGAGCCGTAGGCAGAGTTGAACAACGCCACGCTGTTGGAGAGGTTGAACTTGACGACACTCTGAAACTCACCTTTCGGCGACGAGGCGGGCGCAACGGCCAGCGTGCCCGCCGCGCCGAAATTCAGGCCGCTTAAATCCGCGCCCCCCTCCTCCGGGTTGCCGGGCGAGCCGATGCAGAGAAAGGCATCCGCCGTGCTGATCGAGCTGTTTGTCACCTGCGCTCCGGCAGCGTGGCCGAGGCACAGGATGGCAGCGGCAACAATGTTTCGCGGCAACTTCATCTCTGCTTCTTCCAGCGGCGGACGGCGGCAAGCCCCGCCAGGCCGGAAGCAACCGACGCCATCGATGTTGGCTCCGGGACCTCCTCAACCGTGACGTTTAAAACAGCCGGATTGCCCTGGCTGGCTGTATTGAACAGATATCCGACGGTGCTGCCGGCTGTTGGCCGGCCAAAGATGGTGACAGCGCCGCCGGTGTCAATATCGTTGACCAAACTCGGCGCCAGGCCAAGCGTCCACGTTACAGGGCTGACACCATTGGCCGCATAGTTAAAATCGCCGAGCGAAGTCGAGGTGTTGCCGTCAGTTCCGGGCAGGATGCTGGAGATATTATTCCACGTAATTGCCGTCTGACTCCATGTGTTGTCGCTGAGCAAGTTCAATTCAAAGCCTCCGGGCGCAATGACATTAAAACTGCCGTTGCCGGGCTGCACGCCGCCGGTGGGGTAATTCGCGAACTGGGTCAACGTCACCGAAGTGACAGCCCAGTTGCCGGGGCCGTAATCCGCATTAAACTCAGTCTGTAGCGTCGCCATGTTAAACTGGATTAGTGATTCTTCAGTGCGGTTTTGCGTGGTTGTGGGCCCTGCAATCTCCATGGCCCCCATGGCGCCAAAATTCTGCGTGGGCTGGCCTGAAGAGACATACGTATTCGCATCGACCACCTGGCTGAGTGTGGTGGATTGGGCGGAGAGCGATGCGGGAAGCGCCGCTGTCAGAAGGATGGTGAGTTTCAATGCCTGGTTGCGTGTCAGATGATGGTTCATGGTGTGTTAAGTTTTCGTTGGTTTGTATTGGTTTGCGATCAAGTCATAAAGTTAGAATATCTCCTGTTTCCCGCGCGTTGTATCCAGGCAATTCGCTGATCAGGCGGCGGCAGGCACAGGAGCGCAACAGCCGCACCAGGGCTTTAATTCGCGGGTCGTGTTGGAACGCGGAAGGAAAGCACAAATCCAAAGACTCCCTGCGCACCGGCAGAAAATTCAACCCGGCCTCGTCCGCGCTGTAGCGCACGCAAACGCCCGCCCCCGCCCAGCCGGCGCGCACCGCCTCCGCCACCGCCGCGTGACCATTGACCTCGCGTCCCGAAAAACGCCGGCTCCCCAGCAGTTCGTCCAGGCATTCGCGCGCCGCCGAACCGGATTCTCGCGCCGCCCACCGCACCGGACGCCGCGTCACGCCTTCCGCCGAACGCGAACGATCATCCGCCGCCAGCGCAATGCCCGTTTCCCAACGGGCCATGCGCAGAAGCCGGCCATCGCCGCCCAATTGCCCGCGCGCAGCCCCGGCATTGCGATCCGGCCGCTCCTCCGTGGAGTAATGCAGTCCCGCGACATGAACCAAGCGCTGCCGGAGCAAATCCAGGGCGGTTCGTCCACCGCGCGGAAACACCAGCATCCGAAAACCGGAGGCGCGCGCGTATTCCGCCGCCAGCAAACCGGCCGCCGGATCACAACACGCCATCACGAGCGTCGTCTCCACCACCGTTGCCCTGCCCTCGCGCAGAACACCGCCGCTCCAGACGCCGTCGTGCGGCGTCGCGCTAAGGACTCCCGCCTCGACGGGATAGAATCGCCGCCGCGAATTTACGTTTGCCTCCCAGTAACGGCACGTTGCCGCGCGCGGCAACCACGCCCAGTCAGGCGCGGTCGAAACAGGTGTCGTCTTGGGGCTGAACAATTCCTCAACCGAACATTCAAATACCGCCGCCAACGCCAGGGCCGTCGCAACGGACGGAGAGAGGCGTTCCCCCTCGATGGCGCTGACGGCGGCGCGCGAAATGCCCGCCCGTTTTGCCAGGTCCGCCTGTGACCATTCCCGCGCCAGCCGCTGCGCCTGCACGGTATTGGACGATATGATTCTGTCGTTCACGGATATGATCGTATCACTACGCGGCAAAAATAAACGTCCCTGCACTGAAAAAGCAACCGCAATCGCGATGACAGGGCGGGATATTCCTCATTGAAGCCGACAAACCCCTGGAAAAACAAACGGTTCCTGGGATCGTGCTTGCCTTGCGACGGGGATCGCCCGCCGGACTCCTCAATCGTTCCGCCGACTTTTCGTGCGGCTCAAAAGACTTCGGCTCGCAGTCCGGCCACTTGCCGGACGACTTTCGCGATGTTCGAAAGCGATTTCAATGGCAGATGGCTGAAACTTGTCCGGGCCATGGATCGCGTCGCGGAATAAATCTGCACGAGAGAAATCTCCGCGCCCGCCTTTCTTAGTTCTTTCAATCGCCGTGCGTATTGCTTGATTTCACGCGCTGGCGGAGACTTGCCATTGATTGCGGGGAACAGGCTTTGAATGATCACGCGCCGTTGACGGCCCACCAAAAGGATATTGTCCATGATTTTCTTCAGCAGGCAGGCCCCGCCGTCAAGCTTGTTCAGATAACTTTGTGTGCCTCCATCCAATCCCGACCAAATCTCGTCCCGGCAGGAGAGGGACTGCAGAGCGTATTTGACTTTTGGCCGATCCAGTGCGGTTGAGTTGGTGACCACCACGATTTTGAAAAAGGGCAATCCGGGCAATTCGCGAAGGCGAATCAGTGTCTCCAACGCCCCGGCAAAATGCTTCGACAATGTGGGTTCGCCGTCCCCGCCCAAGGCTACATGGCGCACTTGCAACAAGTCATCCGGCAATTTGGCGTAGCGCGGCAGTTGCCGCAGGCGGCCTGAGTTTACCAATGCAAGGGTTGCCTGCAATTCGGCGGCCATTCTCCTGACATCAAACTGTGATGGGCGTGTGGGCTTGTCGCGACCGATCTCGCACGAAGAGCCATGGAGACTGCATTTCAGAACCGGGTTTACATCAACCCCGATTGACAAACCCCGGGTCCGCGGGGAAATTACGAGGTAAACAAACCGATTCCCAAGAAAATCTTTTGGATAAGCCTGGTCGCAATTCTTGGGCGTATGAACGAGCAACTCACTGCACAAGCGTTGGAACTCGTCTGAGACAGGGTCGTTTACCCGGCCTTTCATTGATTTTTGTTGTGGGATTGTTTTCATAAACTGTCATGGCAGGCGGGATTAAGGGCGCAGATCGGACGGCTGTCGGGAGAAACCGCGGCCAGCCGTCCGATTGCAGGCAATTCGTTTTTCAAGCCAGGTTGCACAATTCCTCGCAGATCCAGGCGCGTGGCGCCCGCAGGTGTATGGCGAAGGCCGCTCCTCCCAAGGCGCGGTTTGCCGCCGTGACCCGCCCGCCTTGGGCTTCCACAAAACCTTGCACCAGGCACAGTCCAAGCCCGGTGCCGCCCGCCCGGGAAGCTGGCGCCCGATAAAACTTCTCGAACAGGTGAGGGAGGGATTCGGCCGGGATGCCAGGCCCGCGATCGGACACAATAATGAGCACCGCTCCATCCTCAATCTCCACGCTCACGGTGACTTCCGTGCCGGAGGGAGTATGAAATGCCGCGTTGGACAAAAGATTGGTCAATGCATGGAGCATCAAATCGAAGTCCATCTCGACGAGGGGCAATTCCGGCGCGATGTCGATTGTCACCTTGTGATGTGTCAGTTCTTTCCGCGTCTCCTTTTCGGCCATCATCACCAGCTCGCGTATGTCATAAAGATCGAACCTCGGCTTAAGGCGGCCCGATTCCAACCGTGTCATGTCCAGCACTTTCCCAATGAAACGATTCAAACGTTCGCCTGCCTCTTGAATTTCCGCGACCATTTCCTTTTGGAATTCGGACAGATCCGAATCGCCATATTTGACCAGATTATCCGCGGCAGTTTGAATCGCGGTCAAGGGGGTTCGAATCTCGTGGGAAATCGAGCTGAGCAGCGCTTTGCCAAGGCGTTCTGATTCCGCCAGGAGCCTGGATTCTTCCGAAATATCCCGCATCAGGCCTGACAGCGGTTGCGCCTGTTGGAACTGATTTTGGCTCATAAATTTGGCAACACGATGGCAGTTGGATTTGTATTCGGTCCCGAGGCCGACCTGAAGGCGAAGAACTTTTCGAAGATCGCCTGGGCTGTCTGATTCAGTTGTCTCTGAAACCGGTCAATGAATTCATGAAGGCCGCAACAGATGATGTCGTCCACGGTGACCAACTCCAGGTCCGAGCAAATCTGCCCGAGCAGTTTCCCGGGCGCGGAGTGGAACGCGCCTTGCGGGGCGCGGGAGATCACATGCAGCGATTCGCGCGCTGATCGCAAACAGAACTGGATGGACCTGGGGAATTCGCCATCCAGCACGAGGAACCCGATTACCCCGCGTGGCGAGATGCGGCCGTGTCGTTTGCAGTACATCTCAAACGCCGAAGCAGAGCGAAGCACCGCGCCCCACTGAATATGATCGAATGAAGTTCCCACGTCCTCGGGCGAACGAAGCAGAATGTAGTACTTCATGTCCAGGATGCGCGAAACCTTGTCGGCGCGCTCGAGCATCCGCCCTATTTGCGAAAAGTGCCAGCCCGTGCCGTGTGTCAGCGTACTGTCGGTGATGCCGGTGAACAGTTGGCTGGAGAGAATGACTTCGTGGAAAAAGTCGGCGGCCAGGTCAAGGTCCATGGGCGCGGCGGCGGCGTGCTTGACCATGAGATAGAATTTATTCAATTGCAGCCACATTGCCGACGAAATGACTTCGCGCACGGCGCGCGCATTCTCGCGCGCCGCCCGCAAACAGGAGAGGATCGAATTGGGATTTTGAGGATCGAAGGTGAGGAATTGGAGGACGTTGTCCTGTGTGGCCAGGCCGTGGAGTTCAGCGAATTCCTCCTGGTCGCCCGTGGCGTTGACCAGCGGCTGCCACTGTTGTTCCTGGTCCGGCGGCCCGTCGAGCACGAGTTGGAGATTAACATCGATCAGCCGGGCGACGTTTTCCGCCCGCTCCACATAGCGATTCATCCAATAGATCGAATCGGCGACGCGGCTCAACATACGGCCCCCCTCTCCGCCACGGCAGCCGCGCCAGCTCTTGACGGTGAATCTGGCGGTTCAGCGACAGGTGAATCCGCCAGCACCCAAGTATCCTTGCTCCCTCCGCCCTGGGACGAATTGACCACCAGCGAACCCTTCTTCAGCGCGACGCGGGTCAGTCCACCGGGCAGAACGAAAATGTCCTTTCCATACAAGATGTACGGCCTTAAATCCACATGACGGCCCTCAAAATGGTCACCCACGATGGTCGGCACTCTGGAAAGGGAAAGCGTCGGCTGTGCAATATAGTTTCTCGGATTGGCCTTGATTTTTTCGGCGAAAGCAGCGCGTTGCTCGCGAGTTGAATGTGGCCCCACCAGCATCCCATACCCTCCGGACTCGTTGGCTGCTTTAACGACCAATTCGTCCAAGTGGTCCAAGACATACTGGAGGTCGGATTTGATGGCACAAATGCGGGTCGGCACGTTGGGCAGCAGCATTTCCTCGCCCAGGTAGTATTGAATCATTTGTGGCACATAGGCATAGACCACTTTGTCATCGGCGATCCCGTTGCCGGGCGCATTGGCCAGCGCGACATTGCCCGCTTTGCAGGCTTCCATCAGCCCCGGCACACCCAGCAGTGAATCCTCGCGGAAACATTTCGGATCGAGGAAATCGTCATCAATGCGCCGGTAAATGACATCCACACGCTCGAAGCCATCCGTGGTCCGCATCCGCACCACGCCATTCTCCACGATCAGGTCGTGGCCTTCCACCAACTCTATTCCCATCTGCTGCGCCAGAAAGGAATGTTCGAAATAAGCCGAGTTGTGCAGCCCCGGGGTCAGGAGCACGACGCGGGGAGTCGCGACTGCATCTCCCGCCAGATACTCCAGCATATTCCTCAGGCAACTCGGGTAATTGGAAACCGGCTGGATATGGGAATGCGAGAAGATCTTCGGGAACAGGCCTTTCATCACCCGCCGATTCTCCAGCACGTACGACACCCCCGAGGGACAACGGAGATTGTCCTCCAGCACGTAAATCGTTCCGTCCTCATGCCGCACCAAATCCGTGCCCGTGATATGGCACCAAATGCCGCGCGGCGGATCCCAGCCCGCGCATTGACGCCGGTAGGATTTGGCCGAATAAATTATCTCACGCGGAATGACCCCGTTTTTGAGGATCTTCTGTTCGTGATAAACGTCATCAATGAAGAGGTTGAGCGCCTGGATGCGTTGCTTGAGTCCGCGCTCGATCCGCCTCCATTCCCCGGCCCCGACGATCCGCGGCACAATGTCGAACGGGAAGATTTTCTCCACGCCGTCATGCTCGCCATAAACATTGAATGTAATGCCCATCTGGAGCAACTCGCGCTCCGCCGCCTGCTGCCGGTTCAGAATCTCACCTTCCGGCAGCGATTTGATGCTCGCCAGCAACCCGCGGGCAACGGCGCGCGATTCGCCTTCCCGGACAAACATCTCGTCGTAAAAGCGGCCGACTTCGTAATCATCAAATCGCATGCCCGCAGGCTGCATTGGCGGGCTGACCACGGGTGGAGCCTGTAATCGTGACGCCGGCTCCAGGACCAGGGTCTCATTTCCATTCGTGTTGCTCATAAGGTTTTCTTTCGGCCAACAATACGAAACTATCCACAACGATCCAGGCAGTGGTCCTTTCCGCAGGTCTGTGCCGGCAATTTCTGGATGCTGGCTGTCCAGATTGATCCGGGCTGCCAGAGAACCGGAAGGGCAAGGCCAAATCCGGGCGGAGTATCAATGGCGATGTCACCGGCGGGGGATTCAATGGTTTTTGCCCCGCACATCCTGAACCCCACACCGGGACACCGAAAATCCGTCTCTTGAACACGGTCGTAACTGGCCTGCTCAATATCCATCAGTTGTTTCATACCCTGTCTGCCATCGGCAAAGTCGGTGTCCGAAGGCGTGCTTTGGTCTAACCAGGCAATGCAACCGCCACAACTCGGTTGTCAGAGGGGCTCAATCCCTCCGGATGCCGCATCCCGCCCCCGGACACCTAAATCTCATCTTCGTCAGTCCGAACCCTGCGATGGGCGTAAGGATATTCGGGAAGCGCGGGACTCGAATAGTCGGAGAAAACGGAATTATTATGTCAGGGGATTCCCCGACAGGGGCGAAGAATATGTTTGACACATTAATGTGTGTCCGGGAATTCCCCTACACAAAATTCCCGTTTTCTCCGACTGTTCAATTACCGCTCTTTGTGAACATTCTTGCGGCGATGACAGGTCTCGCCCAGACAACCCGGAACGGCCGAAAGGCAAACAAAGGACCCGGCCGTTTCCAGACTGCCGCGAGAGATGACAACGCACGATTAACCGGAAAAAATTAGAAAATATGTCAAACAAGATGATTCCCCGTGGACATGAGTTGTTCAATCAAACCCTTAGAAACTACGACCTGGCTCTTCACACCGGCCTGAAAGCGCAGGAGGACGCCATCAACGGCCTGTGGGAGTGCGTGAGCCAGGCGCCGGCGCCGCATGACCGCCAAAGACATTCCCGGGCCACGAATTACCGGCAACTGGCCTTCCTGGCGCAAAGGCGCATCGAGGAATCGCTACAACTGGTGGAGCAGAACGGCCTCTCCAGCCTGACAGCCCTGAAGCGGTCGTTCAAACACGCCAGCATCAAAGACAGGTCAGTTACCCAAACAAAGATGCAGGAACTGGAGGCATCCTTGCAGGCCCTGCTTGCGAACGCCCAGGCAGTCACACAAATGAGCGGCAAAGTTGTTGAATTCTGGGTGCAGCGCGTTCAGAAAGAGATTGAAACTCCACCTGCCGCCAAAGCGGCGTAGGAGCAATTTGTCCGATTGCAGACGGCTACTAATCCGGGGCCCATTCAAACAAGAAAGGCCTCGCGCAACGGTTCTGAATCCATTTTCTTGCGTTTGCGATAGATCGTGGCCTGATCGATTCTCAAAATGCGGGAGGCTCGGGCAATATTGCCGGTGCGTTCCAAGACTTTTCGAATGTGAAACCCTTCCAATTCTTCCAGCGAAGTCAATTCGCCAGGAGGCGCGCGCATATGGCGAAAAAAGTCATCTGACCCAATTCCGCAATTTTGTAAAGCTGGGAGAGAGTGCCGCGCGAGGGTCCATTCTTACTTCCGTCAAAATCAAGAATTGCCAGGAAGATGCGGGAATGGGTTTCACCCATGGCAAGCCACTGCGTGACCCAATCTATGACTTTCTCCGGCAAGTGCGATCCGTCATGAACGGCAAAAGCAATAATGTCCGCCTCGGACGCATCGAAGCGCGCCATTTTCTTCATTGCGGTCATGGCCAGATCCGGATAAGTCCAGCAGCGATAGCTCACCCGTCCATTCGCTTCGCAGTTGCCCTCGATTTGTTCCAGGACAAGCGAAGCCTGCGCCGCGGCAACAGCATCCTCGCCCACCACGACCACCCGAACTTCTTTCCCGGGATTGAGGAGGTTCATGCAGTTTTGGTATTGCAGCGCCGGATCGTCGATCTCTTCGCTGATGGCAGCCGCTGATTGATCAAGCTTTGTATTCATTGGGTCAAGAAAATATGGCGGGCGCAACGATACTTGGGAAGCGAGGAATGCGAATAGTCGGAGAAAACGGAATCTTTATGTCAGGGAATTCCCGGACAGACCATGCCCTGCAAGGCGGGCCTAACGAGCCAGCGGGCCGGGAGCGTCTTCGTCGCGCAACCAGCCCTGGCGCAAAGCGTACTTGACAAGCTCCGTGCGGCTGCGCAGCCCGAGTTTCTCCCCGATGCGAACCCGGTAGGTCTCGACTGTCTTGACGCTCACGTTGAGTTTATCGGCCGCTTCCTTGTTGCTGTAGCCCCAGGCAACCAGCCTCAACACCTCCTTCTCCCGGTCGCTGATCTGCGCATTGGTGGAGTGCCTGGTTGCAGACGGGCCTGACGCCAGCCGCGCCAGCGCTTTACCAGCCAGGGCCGGCTCGAAATAAGCCTGCCCTTGGACAGCCATGCTGATGGCCTGGACCAGCGCATCGCCCGCGGAACGCTTGAGGACATAACCGGCCGCCCCGGCCTTGCACAACTGGGTCAGGTAGCTTACGTCCTCATGGCCCGTAAGCACCACGACCTTAATCTCCGGATGCTTGCTCCTCAGCAAACCGGTCGCCTGCAAGCCGTTGAGTTCGGGCATGGAAAGATCCATCACCACCACATCCGGCTTAAGCTCGCCGGCCTTGGCCAGCGCCTCTTTGCCGTTGGCGGCTTCGCCGACCACCATCATGCCGGGCTGCTTGTCAAGCAACACGCGAAGCCCCTCGCGCACCATCTTGTGGTCGTCGGCCAGCAGAATTCTCAGCTTCTTCATATTGACAATGAGCCGCCGCCCTCCCGCCCCGCCTGCAGCGGCAAACGGGCGAACACCGCCGTGCCGGTCCCCGGAGTGGACTCGATGCTCAAGGAGCCGCCGGCCAATCTGGCTCTTTCCTGCATTCCCAGCAGGCCCAATTTGTCCGGGCTGGCGGGCGCCTCGCTCACCCTTTGGGCCTCAAAGCCCCGGCCATCGTCCTCCACGATGAGCAAGACGAAGCCGGGCCGCCTTTCGATCAGCACACTGACCAGTTTGGCCCGGGCATGGCGGGCCACGTTGGTCAACGCCTCTTGGGCAACGCGGTACAGGATGGATTCAAATTCCCGCGGCAGCCGGTTGATCTCCAGGTCCCCGTCGGCATGAAAGTCCACAGGCACCCCGGTGATTTGGAACCATTCCTGGCAATAGCGCTGCAACGCCTGGTCCAGGCCCATATCGTCCAGCACGGAAGGCCGAAGCTCCCACGCCAAACGGTGGATTTCGGACATGAGGCCTTCCGTCATCTTTTCCAGCTTTGCAAGATTATCTCCCGCCACTCCGGCAAAAGGTCCCTGCCCGCGCAGATTCCGCAGCCCCAGCTTGAGGGCTGTCAGGTCCTGTCCCAGGCTGTCATGCAATTCCCGCGAGATGCGCCCCCGCTCGGTTTCCTGAGCCTCGGACAAGCGGCGTCGCACCAATTGCTGCTCCTGCTCGGCGCGTTGGCGCAGGGTGGATTCATTTTGCAGCGCTTCATTGAGTTTCGAAAGCTCGGCCGTGCGCCTCCGCACTTTTTCCTCAAGCTGGGCCCGTTCCTGTTGCAGGGCGGCCTCAACCCGTTTCAGCGCCTCTTCACTTTGCTTTCGCTCAATGGCGTAGCGGATGGAACGGGAGGTTTGCCTTCCGGAAGACTGCCCTTTGATGAGATAGTCCTGGATGCCGTGGCGGACGGCTTCCAGGCCAATCGCCTCATCCTGGATGCCGGTCATCACCACGATGGGCAAGGCGGGAGCTTGAGCCTGAGCGCGGAGAAACGTCTCCCGTCCCGAGCTGTCGGGGAGCGTCAGGTCCAGCAGCGCCACGTCAAAGTCCGCCTGGCGCGTCAGGCATATCGCCTCCGCCAAAGTCCCGGCGTGAGTAAATTCAAATCGGCCAAAGCCGCACTCCGAGAGCGACTCCTCCAGCAGCGCCGCGTCCGACGGGCTGTCCTCCACCAAAAGAACTTTTACCAAGTCCGTCATGAGAACACAGGGCTAACAGGGATTTTGCGCGGCACATCAGCCTTTCGAGCCGGGCGGAACGGCCGGAGCGGACTTGGCCCCGTCCGGCAGGGTGACCAGCATCAACCAGAAAGATTCAATGGATTGGACGACGTGGAGAAACTGCTCAAAATCCACGGGCTTGGTGACATAACAGTTGGCGTGGTGTTTATAGGCCTGGAGCACGTCCTGCTCCGCGCGGGAAGTGGTCAGCACCACCACCGGAATCGTCTTGAGATGGTCATCCGATTTGATTTCGGCGAGGACTTCGCGGCCATCCTTGCGTGGGAGATTGAGGTCCAGGAGGATGAGATCCGGCCGGGGAGCGGCGCTGTATTTGCCCTGGCGCCGGAGGAATTCGAGGGCCTGCACGCCGTCCTCGACGATGTTGAGGTGGTTGCGGACCTTGGCCTCTCTCAGGGCTTCGATGGTTATTTCAGTGTCGCTGGGGCTGTCTTCCACCAGCAGGATTTCCACGGGGTGACTTTTTGTTGTCATAGGTTATGTTTGTTTTGCAGCGGAGGTTTCCGGCAGCGAAAAGTAGAAGGTTGAACCTTGACCAGGCTCGGATTTGACCCAAATGGCGCCGTCGTGGCGCTCGACAATCTTCTTGCAGATGGCCAGGCCGATGCCGGTGCCGGGATAATGTTTGCGTGTGTGCAAGCGCTGGAAAACCTCGAAAATACGATCAAAATACTCCGGTTCGATGCCAATTCCGTTGTCCCGCACCGAGAAGACCCATCGTCCCGGCTCCTGTTGCGCGCCCACATGGATTTCAGGCGAGCGCTCGCCGCGAAACTTGATGGCGTTGCCGATCAGGTTCTGAAAAAGCTGCATCGTCTGGGTGGCATCCACCGCCAGCGTCGGCAATGGATCGCGGGTGACTTTGGCTTCGGCGCTCTTGATGCTGGTTTGGAGGTTGTGCAAGGCTTCGTTTAGAATGGCGTCAAGGTCAGCCGGCGAGAAGACCCCGCCGCGAGTGCCGACGCGTGAAAAGGCCAGCAGATCGTTGATCAGCCGCTCCATGCGGCTGGCGCCCTCGGCCGCGCCGTTGATGTATTCGAGCGCCTTCGCGTCCACAAGTTGGGGAAAGCGGCGTTGCAGCAGTTTCACATAACCGTCCACCGCCCGCAACGGCTCCTGCAGGTCGTGCGAAGCAATGTAGGCGAACTGTTCCAAGTCGTGATTGGACTGTTTGGCTTCCTCGGCGGTGAGCAGGAGGGCGGCCTGGATCCGTTCCCGATCGATTGCAGTCACCGCCAGGTCGGCGACTGCTTTCATGAAGGACAATTCTTCCTCAGTGAAATCTTTTCGTGTGCGCGTGCCGAAGGAGAGGGTGCCGAGGAAACGTCCGGCGACCCTAAGCGGATGGCAGGCATAGGCCTGAATTCCATAAGGCTTGACCAAGCCGGTTCCCGGGCCGGGCGTTTCCTGGATGTTGCGGGCGACCCGGCGGCAACCGTCGCGGGCGGCGCAACCGCACACGGCGGTGCAGTAGTCCAGCCATTCCATCCTGCCGGCATCCGACTGCGGGATGCCGGCGCAAGCATTGAGATGAAGCGGGCGTTGCTTGTCCTTCACCAGAAAGTTAAAGAAGAGCTGGCAATCGAGGTATTCCAGCGCTTTGCCGCATAGCTCCCCCACCACCTGTTGCGGATCATCGCTGCTGAGCAGGCTGCTGGCCGCCTCCGCCAGCAACTGGGTGCGCCGCTCCGCCCGCTTCCGCCCGGTGATGTCGCGGACAATTTTCGAAGCGCCAACAATCCGGCCTTCGCCGTCCTTCAGCGGCGAAATTGTCACCGACACAGCCAGACTGCGCCCCTCTTTGGTCAATCGGACGGTCTCGAAGTGGTCCACTCGTTCGCCGGCCTCCAGGCGCGCCATGATCAAATCTTCTTCGTCCTGTCGTTCAGGCGGCAGGAGCAGTTTGATCGAACGGCCCATGATTTCGCCGGCGCGATAACCGAACAGCCGCTCCGCGCCTGTGTTCCAACTGGTGATGTTTCCGCCGATGTCTTTGAGGCTGTTTAAAAACTAATGTTTGACCCATCGCGAGAGCATCAGTCGGCACATGGCCAGATAGACCATAGCCTCGGCGACTTCTGTCCGCCGCTCGTAGCTGCGGTTGAGACGGCGATAGCGTCCG
>Ga0224554_1000618_pt1 | contig 27949 bp, 17 predicted proteins | sample 714S22024metaG_FD_180666 | JGI IMG/M metagenome (GOLD analysis project Ga0224554, IMG submission 180666) | Peat soil microbial communities from Stordalen Mire, Sweden - 717 S2 20-24 | ecosystem: Environmental > Terrestrial > Soil > Wetlands > Peat | place: Sweden: Norrbotten County, Stordalen...
CGTACCGTGCTGCGGCTGTTTGGCCAATTACCAGCAGCGTACTTCGCTGGCAAAAGAGGACGCGCAGATGCCTGACGGCAAAGCGGAAATTGCCGGGAAATCACATCCGAGATGTGCGGAATGTAGGTAACAGAGGATCACTCCCCTGAAGAATGGACAAACAAAAAAGGAGGATGGAAGAACCTTCCTAATGAGGATGGGGTGCTTCTGGCTGCATCGGATAACAGCTTACAGGGGTGGTAGATCGAACAGATTGCCGGTTCAGAGCCTCAGATAGCCCTTGAAACGTCATCTTAAATTTTTCGCGCTGCCAGGCTGAGATTCTGCGCGGGGGCCGGCGAGATCAACCCGCGGTCAGCCGAGATTTCGCGCGGCGGACGGCATTGAGTTTCGCGTCTGAGATCCGGCGCGCGGATTCCGCGAAGCAGCCGCGGTTTTGGGCCAGGACGTTCGCCGCCATCGCGTGGCAGTCCAATCCAGTGCTGCCCGGCCGTATGGCGCATGGTGCAGGCAGATTACCTTCGCCGCGCCGGCAGCGCCGGCGCAGATCCACTACACTCCCCGGACCAGCCAGCTCATACCCGGCAGCACCAAATACAACAACAAAACAACCGCAACAGCAAACACCCGGACTAGGGAGCCCCGCTCCCCGCGCGCGCAAGGGGTTTCCCCAGTCTTCCGCGCTGCGCTTGTGCAGACCAAGGGGCTTTCCACTCTCGCTGCGCTTCATTGCAAACCCTGGGTGATTCCCCTTTCCTTGCACTTGCTACCCACGCGGGGGCGTTTTTGCACGGATAGGGTGAAGATCGGGTACTCTGGGACAGATTACTGAAAGGCTGCCCCTTCCATGCCGAACAAGCACAACGCCCCGCACCGGCACCACATTCCCAAGATGAAGTTTCGGGTGAAGAACCGGGCAGAGTACGATGCGGGTCTGCGGCGTCGAGGCAGTCTGACGTTATGGGTCAGTCCAGAAGTACTTGATGGTTGGCGGGCAGCACGTCGGACGACCCCTGGCGGGCAAGCCGTCTATTCCGAGCTTGCAATCGAGACAGGCATGATGCTGCGCCTGGCGTTTCACCTGGCGTTGCGTCAAACCGAGAGGCTGATGGCCTCCATCTTCGGCCTGCTGGGTGTGCCACTGAGCACGCCTGACCACAGTACCTTGAGCCGGAGGGCAAGGACCATGGAGTCATTCTCCAAGGGCTGTATCCTACCTGATGGGCCGATCCACTTCTTGATCGATAGCACGGGGCAGAAAGTCTTTGGCGCAGGCGAGTGGCGTCAGGAAAAGCATGCCGCAAAAGCGCGTCGCACTTGGGAAAAGCTACACTTGCCCGTGGATGCCGACACCGGAATGATCATGGCCTCGACCCTGACCGGGAACGATGTTGGGGATCCCTCGCAAGTGGCGCCGCTGCTGGATCAAATAGAGGCGACAATCGCCAGCGTCACAGCTGACGGCGCTTATGATGGGATGCCGACCTACGATGTGGTGGCTGGTCACGGACAAGATGTTCGAGTGATTATCCCGCCCCATGTGACAGCGGTACTCAGCGCCGAGGCTGAGCACAACCCATCGCGACGAGACCAGCACATTCTTTCAATTGCGGCTCGAGGAAGGCTGGGCTGGCAAGAGGAGACCGACTACGGACAACGCGCTTTGGTTGAAACCGCGATGGGCCGATACAAGGCCATCATCGGTCCTTACATGCGAGCGCGAAGCTTCTCTGGCCAGAAGGCCGAAGCGGCTGTCGGCGTGGCCGTCCTCAATCGAATGCTCGACGCGGGCCGCCCGTACTCCGTCCGCCGTCTAAACATCGCCGCGTAAACGCGCTGAGAAGAGGGAAGCTCGGCCCTCGCTCGATCCATGCAACAACGCCGATATCAGTTGGGGCGAGCTTTCATAATTTCGTCCGTACGTCTCTCAGTCCGTCGTGATTCCCGTCCTGGGGCATCTAACTGGCCCGTCAGAGAGGAAGAAAGCGACATTCTGCAACCTCTCCCTCCGTGACTGGCCGAAGACAAACCAGATCTATAAAGGAAACCTTACTGTTCGGGGTCGATGGTCCCACCCTTCCCCCTCCGCTCTCCTTTCACTGCGCGGTGATTAAATAAAGACGCACTGGTCCGAGCAAGCCCGACGGAAGCAGAGGTGACTTCGCGTTATAAGGCTTCACGTCGGCGAATGTGATTTTCGTAGTAACGCCCGGCTGCTCATCGCCGATCAGTCGATTGACCCAAGCATTCGTCACCTTGATTGAAACTACGTTTGTTCCCGGCTTCAATGCCCCGGTTGCATCCACACGATAGGGCGCGTGCCAGACGATGCCCAGCGACTTACCGTTGACCGTAACCTCGGCCAGGTTCTTGACATCGCCCAGATCCATCCAAAGATGCGAACCTTTCTTGAACCAGTCAGCCTTGGTGTCGAGTGTCGTGGTGTAAGTGCCCGTTCCAGAGAAATACTTGACCCCTGCGTCGGAGCTGTCGGTCCAAGACGCAAGCTTGCGCAGCGTGATCGACGGGGGGGCTCCGCGACCCGGCTGAAAGCTGACCTTCCACGAACCATTCACGGCAGCAAGTTCTGCCTCTGCCGTTGCAGGCAGCGTATGCGAGGTTTCCGTGGTTGCTTTGCGGAAGACCACGAACACCGAGCCCCAGGGTTCCAAGTGCAGCGGCACCGTGGTGCGGCCATCCGCAATCCGGAACGACGCCGGCTCCGATTGGCCGGTCTCCGCGTGCCACAACTCCGGCGTCTTGCCGGTTACGCGGAAACTTGCATCCACCATCTCGTCCCGGTTGTTGCGGTTATCGACAAAGTAGATATCGCCGTCCGTAAGCTTGCGATGTACAAAAAGAAGCCGCGTATCGCTCTTGGGTTTGGTGGTTTCAAAGTCCGGCGGAACTTTGAGTGTGCTGAAGACGTCGCCCAGGTTCTGACCCGCATACACGGTACCTTTGCCCAACCGATGTACGCCCGTTCCATCGCCAAACAGTTCGTTGTTCAGTTTGTTGAACTCTGCCTGGTCGTCGCTGAGGCTCGGATCATCCGTCGGCTTCGGACCGGCAACCACGGCGCCGCCCGCAACCAGCTTGTAAATGGCCCGCAGTACAGGCAACGACATATGGCTACTGTACGGATCGAGTCCCAGCACGCGGTAGTTCATTCCGCCCGGCGTAAGGATGCGTCCGTTGGCTACGCTCAGCTCGTGGATCAAGCCATCGGCATTGATGTAATCGAAGCCGTAACCCGCTGGAATGTCCGGCGCTTTATTCCCAAAGATCGCGGTCAGGTTGGAATCTTCACCATAGAAGTAGACCAGGTCCGCGCCGAAATGCCCTTGTTGCAGTAGATAGCTGCTGCGCGCGATGTAGTCGATCCATGGCCCGGCCTGTTCTGCCCATGTTTCATTGCGATTGAACCACTGTCCGCAAGGGCCAAGTGTCATTCCAGGCGCTTTGCCCACCAGTGGCTGGTGTGCCGACTCGTGAATGACAAATCGATTGATGCCATTCAGCAGTTCCATATCCGCGGTCGGCTTCAGTGTTGCCGGCGACCACGCCCAAGCAGTGCTGGAATCACACGACGTCATGGATTCGGCCGCGGCAAGGTTCTGCCCATAGATGTGTGCTACCGATGCCGATTCGCGATCGTCGGCGTTGTATCCGAATAGGTCGTTGTTCTGGTCCAGCTTCTGTGTCCACATCGCGCTCATGGGCACTTCGTTGAACTTCTTCACTTCCATTCCGTCGGCAACATAGGCGCGTCCATACTCGTGCGATTCGCCGTAGTGACCCATGTCTCGCTCGTGCAGCGTGGTCTCCAACTGGCCGTAATGCTCATACGCGATCAGGTCGCTGATGGTCTTGCGAAAATCCCACAGAAACCGGTCGCTGGCCTCGGCGCTCTCCACAACCCGCCCCGTTAGAACCGGCAACCAGGGCGTCGGATCATAGCCGCGATACTTTTTGAACTGGGTAATCATATTGTCGGTCCAGTTCTGAGAACCTGCCTCCCAGCTATCGTTGACGACATAGCGGATGCCTCGCTTGCCCATCAGGTCGGCCCCTACCGTTTCCTTGTAGCTGTCCAGGTAGGTGTCGAAGTACTTCTTCACAAATCTTCTGTCCAGTTTGTCGACCTCAAGTCCAGTAGCCTCAGCGGTGGCCGGATGATTGGTGATTCCCAGCAGGGAATACCCAAAACGAAGTGCAACCCAATCGCCAGCCGGGGGCGTCCAGTCCAGCGTTCCATCGGGCCGCATCCTGGCCGTCAAATCGATCACGTCGGACTTGGCAATGGCATCCGCTGCTGCAACCGCAGGAGTCGCGACGCTGTAGAGATCCCACTCTGGTGTGAAGGCTGCCTTCTCTTCAAAGTGGTTCACACGAGCCCCGGGATGTAGCACTATTTCGGAGATCTCATAGCCTGCTGGTGCCGGCACAGTCTTGTTTCCCGACGAATCGGAATTGCCGGCCCACTCTGGCGGCGGGTTCCGCTTGAAAACAACGCGAAAATACTTCGCCGTGACCGCTGTAAAGGAGACTGTATGCTCGGGAGCGCTGCCAGCCGTCAGCTTGGTTACCAACCGGAAGTTTTCTCCGTCGTCGCTCGCTTCCAGGGACTTCTCGGGCGCACTGATTCCATTCGCCCTCGCAGCATCCCCGTCGGGATCTTTGGTGATAAACGTGACCGAGTGGATGGTCTGTGGCGTCGGGAACTCGTACTGTATCCACGAACTCTCGCCAATCGCCGGAATCGGCAGTAGGGTCGTCTTTTCCAGGTTCCCATCGCTCAGCAGGTCAATATCCGGCGAGCCCGCACTGGCCGTCACCTTCGCGTGCAGCGATTCAGTGGATACATCGCCAGCCGCCCTGCGGTAAGCAACCACTGCCGCATCGGCATAAAACTGCGGAATCGCCGGAGCACCCGCAGGCCGTTCCATGTTGTCCCGAATTCCAAGATTCTGAAAGGGACCGCTGTTCGTTGGAGGATGAGCAAGCGTACCAGTGAACGGCTTGCCGCCTTCGACAAGGGTCTCGCTCCATACATATTTCTTCATTCCCTGCGACGCTGGTACCGAGGGGCCTCCCGACTCGCTCCAACCCGGTGATCCGGCGATTGCCTCTTCCATCCCCAATTGATCGGCAAGCGTTGTCGCGTACCGGAACGCATCCTTCCACGGCGGGGTCATATAGGCCAGGCGCTTGTCGACGACCTGCGGCGTATCCAAAGCCGCGTCGAAGTTCTGGAATCCGGCCACACCCACCCGGTGCATCCATTCCAGGTCCAGCTTGATGCCTTCCTTTGTGATGTTGCCATTCATCCAGTGCCACCATACCCGCGGGTGTGCGCTTTCTGGAGGATTTTCAAATCCGCGCTTCAACGAGTCAAGGTCACTCTGCGCCGTGGCGGCGCCAAGACCCATGACCAGCACCAAGCTTGCCGAGGTCAGACTTTTTGACAGAAGGTTCATTGTTTTTCCTTTGATTCCTAACGCACTGTTATTTTTTGGGTTCAGGTCGGGTGATCGATCCATGCGCCAATCGCGAGGATTGAGCACACTCTTTAGAGGCGCCACACACAAAAGGACAACATCAAGAACATTCAAAATACACAGTGGTCATGCACTTAGTCAACTCCGAATTGTCTGCCATTAAACAACATGCCTATTGAATTAAAGCGGCCTGCAATTCCATTAAAGCCACGCAAGTTGGAGGTCTCGACCCTTCACATCGCCATACTGGCGCTGCCGAACTCGCGGGGCAGGGCCTTCCACTGACAACCGGTGCGCAGCACGTAGACGATGGCGGAAAAGACCTGCCGCGCCGGCATCGGCTTCCGCCCGCCGCCCGGCCTGCGCTGATACTGCCGGTTTGCTGGCCGCTCCACTGTTGGAACTAGGGACTCCACCTTCGCCCAAAACTCGTCCCAGACGGAAGTCGTGAAATACTCCTCCAAGGAAGCGGTCTTCCAGACCTGGACAGCGACCTGCAATGGCATGCAGCCGCGATTGCACTATACATCCGCGCACAAATAAAGGGACATCACGGTCAACAAAATTATGAGCGCCGGAGTGAAAATAGACCTTCCCCTCGACAATCGGAATTCGAACGACCTCGGACCGCGTTCGAGGATGATCGAGGGTTGTTCGCACTGCATTCGAGGATCAATGAAGCCCAACAGAAAGGCTACGCGAAATGCCCGAAGGACGTAGTCTACAAACGACCCTGTTCTAAGCGGTCTGAGACCTGGACCGGACCGGGCCTGTCGATTCACGAACGACTAGCCTCGGTTCCACGGTAATCTCATCGCGCGGAGCAATCGTGCCATGGATGCGGTTGAGCAGGCTCTGGGTCGCAATTCTGCCAATTTCGTCCAGTGGCTGGCGGATCGTCGTAAGTCGCGGCAGGGTGTACGCAGCCGCCTTGATGTCGTCAAAGCCTATCACCGAAACATCGGCCGGCACACGCAGGTTGAGATCTTGAAGCGCGCGAATGGAACCGATCGCGGAGATGTCGTTGAAGGCCACCAGCGCAGTAAAAGGCAGCTTGGTGGCCAGCAGTTGCTGAATGACCGGATAGCCCAGTTCCGGGGAGGTCATGTCGCGGTCGAGGCTGACGACCAACTCCGGCTTGATTTCCAGACCCAGTCGCTCCGCAACTGCCACGATCCCATTCCAGCGCGCATCCGAGTCGGAGCTGAACGGCTGCCCACGCATGAACGCAATCTGCCGGTGTCCAAGAGCGTACAAGTGGCTCAAGGTTAGTTCTGCGGCGCGGGCGTGGTCAAGTACGACGTTGGTCACGCCCTCGATTTGGCGATGGCCCGCGACAGCGACTACGGGGACGGAAATGGGATGCTCAAGCGCAGTATCGACGGCAATAATGCCTTGCGCGCCGCGGCTAATCAGCATGCGCGTGTATTCCTCCACCAGGTTCTTGCGGTGCCGGTGGTGCGTTGTAAAGTAGAAATATCCCGCATTCATCAGTTGATCGCCGATGCCGCTCATCACCTCAGTGTGATAGCCATCGCCCAGTTCGGGCACAAGGATGCCGATCGTCAGAGTGCGCCGGTTACGCAGGGAACGCGCCAACTGGTTGGGGTGGTAATCCATCTCCTTGGCGGCAGCCTTGATGCGATCGCGAGTGGCTTGCGGAATCGAGCGACCCGGCACATCGTTGAGAACCACCGATACTGTCGCCGGATTCAGCCCCAGATGGGCCGCCAGTTGCTTCAGGCTTACCGGGTGCTGGGCCGCAGGTTTTGGGACCCGCTTACGCTGCTCAGTGCTTACGGAATCTCCCATTGAGGCATCTCACCTTTGCCGCTGCATTTCGTTATTGGAATCCATCGTAGCGGGGATCGCACAGTGGCATCCGGCAAGCTCTCTTTGCAAGACATACGAACCAGCGCGTCTTCCCCACTGCAAGCCTCCTGTACAACAACGGCCGGCCGCGGCGCCAGCCTATCAAGCGAACCGGCTAACATCGCGGACCGGAATCATCCACATACCACGTTCTACCACACCAGAGTTACCACCGAGTCCCTGGGCATCTGGATCTGAAGCGTGGACGAATCGAGGCCACAGTCTACCGCCCGCGCCTCGCCCCGGTTGGTGATAACCAGCACGCGGCTGCCATCTGGATTTTCCAGGGCCACATGCTCCACGCCGGCGGGCTGCCCATGCGACGCAAGCACGCGCGCGTTGCGCCGAATTGCCTTCGAGTAGTGGGCAAACGCCCAGTACTGACCGCTGCGCGTGATACGTTGTGTGCGCGAGTCGATGGTCACCACGCCACCGCACGAGAAGGGGCCTACATTGGGTTTGCCCTGTTCGTCCAGCGCCAGATTCCATCCCACCAGGCAACGGCCCCAGTTCCGCAGTACGCCGGTAAACGTATGCGACCAGGTGCTCCAGTCGGTGGTGTAGTCCGGACTGGTGTAGTCGGGACCTCCCTCTGTCCAGTAAGCGTTTTTGTCGGGGAATGCCTCGTGCACACGCGTCATGGCATCCGCGCTACCCATATAAGCGTGCCAGGCAACCCCATCCACATAATTGTTCAACCCGGGGACGCTCAGTTCGTCCAGCGCGCGGCCCCACAAGTCGTAATTGTGGTCGAGGATCCAGATCTTTGTGTCGAGAGAAGCATGTTCCAAGGCCGGCCCCAGGAAGGTTTTTATGAAAGCCGTCTCGTACTCCTGGCCCCACAAACACGCGGGCATTCTTCCATCCTGGTCGGTGTCGGGCTCATTCTGGATGGTGACGGCATCGATTTTGACGCCCTCGGCGGCATACGCCTGTAGGAAGCGGACAAAATACTGCGCGTACGCGGCGAAGTATGCCTTGCGCATCGAGCCGCCCAGCATGGATCCTCCGACCTTCATCCATCCGGGTGGGCTCCACGGCGAGGCGAAGAGAAACAGCTCCGGGTTCAGCTCACGCGCCGTGCGCAGCGAGGGTAGAATGTACGCGCGGTCGTGCTCAACGCTGAAGTGCTTGAGCTCCGGGTCCGGCTCCGGGGTATCGTCGTAGCTATACACGTTCTTGGAATAGTCGCTGGACCCGATACAGGTACGGGCCACGGAAAGGCGTAGGCCATCCAGCCCAAAAAACTCGCCGATCAGTTCCTGCCGACCCTGAGCAGGCAACTGATTGAACAGATAACAGGCGGCGGCTGTAAAGGCCGCGCCGAACCCTAGAACCGTCTGGCGCCGGCTGGCCGGATCGATCCGAATGTCCAGGCTGGCGCTCGCCTCGGCCCTTTGCCACCGTGGCGCCTCGAACCCTGTGAACCTCTTGGTGCCACAGGTCACCCAGGCACGGACCGGTCGCAGGGTTTCGATTGGCTGGCTCCACAGGAGGGACTCCCTGGAGAGCGCGGTAGCGGCGGCTGTCCGAGCGAAACACTGTAGAAAATCGCGTCGAGTCTTCAACTTTATGATGGATCCTTGCATGAGGCGTTCAATTCGTACATGATTCTATGCCATCCCATACCATTTAGACAATCGATTCCTTAGATTGTTCTTCCGATGTTGAGCGGTACCTTCCCAGCAGAGGTGTTCGTTCATGGATCGGATTCGCGGTTCGGTGTGGCCTTCCTCGGAAAAACGAGAACTTCTGTAGACAAACGCTTGTCTTATCCTATGCCGCCCCTGGAAGTACACTTACATCTCACTTGTACAAAAGAAAGGGCAGACCACATCCTCGGGACCAATCAGCTCATTGAACAGGCCTTCGGTCTCGCGCGGTGATTGCGGGCCGCCATCCAGGCCGAACATGTAGCCCGCCGGCTCCAGCCAGCTGCCCAAGCCAGTTTGTTTGGGCGATATATTGCACAAAATAAATGATGTGACTCGCTAGAAGTCTCCCGCGAAATGCGCGCTCACAGGCCGGAGACTGCGCCGACCTGGACCGAAGTGGACCCTGCTGGGTCGCACGGCAAATCTCCTTCGGCGAATGGCTGAATCTGACCCGGAGCGGCGTGGCGAATTTGCTCTTTGGCTCCCTTTCCGAGCCGATTGCGCAAAAATCACAAATTCACCTTGACAGACCTCATTTTGTTGAGTTCTAATGGCCGGCGTTGGTTTTTGTTCCTGCATTTTCTCGCAAGACTATCGATTGTCTAGCGACAGCGCGCCGGCGGCGGAGGAGAGATGGAGGAAATGAATCCGTGTGCATCGTTGCATTGCAGGGGTAAAAATCGATTCAGTAGACAATCGATTGTATTGAATCGTGGTTCGAGGGCAACAGGGCTCCAGGAAGTGGCGGAAAAGTCGTCCCGGCTTTTTTCACAGAGCCTCATGACCATTTCACATGCAGGTCCGCGCAACGTACGCGGCGAAGAACAACGGAGCATTTGACAATTTGGGGGACAGTCGATGCGAAACGTACTTCGTTGCATTCTATTCTGCGTGCCACTATGCGCCGCTGTTGCCGGTTTCGCGCAGACCACAAACTCCGGCGACATTCGCGGTAGCGTAACCGACCCGTCCGGAGCGTTGATTCCCGATGTGACGGTCAACGTACTGAATGTCGACACCGGCGTATCGAGGGATTACGTCACCAATCGAGACGGTCTGTGCGACACGTCTTCGATCATGGCCGCAATTTACAAGCTCACGTTCACCGAAGCGGGGTTCGAGGAACTGGTGCGCGGCCCCATCACGCTCCAGGTCGGGTTTACCACGGTCAACGTCCAGTTGAAGGTCGGTTCAACGACTGTGCAGGTGACGGTCAACAGGGACGTGCCACTGCTGAAGACCGAAACGGGCGAGATGACCACCGCATTGGATTGGGAATTGCATTCTTAACTCCTTTGCACGGGAGGGAAGACACGATGTTTGAACAATGGTGGCAGGAGGACGGTAGATTCTACGATCCCGGAACGGAGGACGTGCCATGGTTCGATAAGCGCAAACAATTGGCCGAAGCTGCTTATGCAGCAGGCAAAAAGGTTGGATCGTTGGAGGGCGGAAATTACAAGGCTGATGATTTTACCTATCCAACGGAAATCAACTTCGCCAATGGACGCAAGGTCAAGCTCCGCGTCGATGACGAGGGCAGGCATTGTCTGTCCGTTGGGCGATGGTAACGAGTAAGGGAATTAAGTATGTAATTCCCATTGTGAAGCAAATTGATTCTCTTCTTGACAATTCTCCGATGCACTTCAACCGGCTTCATTCCTGATTGCGGGAAAGCGATCGAAGTACGAAACACAAACAGCAACAAACTTGAAAAGGATGGTCACATGAGACAAGCGAGATACAGGTTTTTCCTGTTGCCGTTGTTCCTCGTTCTGGCATGCGCGGGAGCATTTGCGCAGGCCAATTCCAACGTCACCGGCATCGTCACAGACCAGACGGGAGCGGCCATCGCGGAAGCGCAAATCGCCCTCTTCGATCCGGCCACTGGCGTCACGCACACAACCGTCAGCGACAGCACCGGATTGTATAACATAGCCGGTTTGAACCCTACCAACTACAACATGAAAGTGATGGCCAAGGGCTTTGAAGCCTACGCGCAGTCCGGCATCGTGGTCAACGTTTCAGGCACCTTCCGCGTCGACGTCAAGCTCACCGTCGGCGCTGAAACCCAGACGGTCACCGTCACGGCCGACGCCCTGACAGTGCAGTCCGACTCCAACGTAGTCAGCACCCTCATCAGCGGGCAGCAAATCACCGAACTGGCCACCAACGGCCGCAACGTCGTCTCCCTGGCCGAACTGGGCCTGGGCGTCAGTTCCAACAACCCCGACATGAACTTGCCCAGCACCACGGGCGCCAGCTATTCCATTAGCTTCAACGGCCTCGACCCCGGACACAACATCTGGATCATCGACGGCGGCGAGGCTTATGACCGCGGTTCGGGCGGGAAAATGGCCTTGATGCCTTCCCAGGATGCGCTCTCCGAGTTCCAGGTGCTGGCCAGCAACTATCCTCCGGATTACGGCATCGCCTCCGGCGGCACTATCACCATGGTCATCAAGAGCGGCACTTCCAAGCTCCACGCTTCAGGGTGGGAGTTCGTTCGCAACGATGCAATCCAGGGCCACAACTGGTACGACAACAACCACGGACAACAATCCGCCAAGTCGGAGTTGCGCTATAACGTCTACGGCTTCAACGTCGGCGGCCCGGTTATCATTCCTCACGTCTACAACAGAGGCAGCAGGCAGAAGACCTTCTTCTTCTGGAACGAAGAGTGGCGCAAGCAAGTCGTGGGCCAAGGGAGTGCAACATACAACGGCGTTCCCGAGGCGGATGCGCCCACTACGGCGACGGCTACCACGTGGGTGCTCCCTGCGTACGGTACTGCCGCGCAACTTGCGGAACCTGTCGGCCATCAGATTTTCGCGCCCCAGGTGTCCACCGCCACGCCGATCGGCGCGAACCTGTTGACAGATGGCTTTACAGCGACCGGAGGCGTTATAAACGCCGGCCAGCCCTTTGCGGGCAACGTCGTTCCAGCCAATCTGTTTGATTCCAACGCGCTGCTCTTCAACACAACGAAGAATATTCCCACGGTGCCGAACGACTCGACCACTGGCAAGTGGTCCCCTGGACCGGGCCATCTGCCCACCCCGATCCGGGACGACGTCGCCCGCATCGACCACAATTTCAATGACAAGTGGGCACTGTTAGGTCACTTCATCCATGACCAGTCGGTCGTCAGCTACAACACGGTTTTGTGGAACGCTGACAACATCCCGACCGTCGGCTCCAGCTTCTCCAATCCGTCGTACGGCGCTGTCATCAAGCTGACCGGCGCGCTCACCCCCGGCATTCTGCTGGAGGCCGCGTTCAACTACGACGGCAACAAGATCGACCTCCTGCCGGTACCCGCGCTCGGTGGCAGCATCGTGCAGCCCTCGGGATGGGGTCCTGAGTCCAGCATGTCTTACTTCCCTGCTGCGAACAACGCTGGGAACCGCATTCCCGACATCAGCCTGGGCACCACCGGCGTTAACTGGGGTCCGGGAAACGAGCCGTGGCTCAACGGCGCCGAGGACTACAACGAAATCTACGCCCTCTCGGTTACCAAGGGCAAACATGCTATGAAGTTTGGCGGTGGCTACAACCGCTACACCAAGAACCAGGTCATCGGCAACGATACCGAGGGCAACTACACCTTCGGCGACGGCTGGAATACGGCCGCCGGAACTCCGTCGGGCACACTCACAGGCGATTCGTATCTGGACTTCGATCTCGGCCTGGCCACCAACTACAACCAGTCGCAGACCGATCCCGAAAACAATTATGCGAACAATACGCTCTCTGCCTTTGCCATGGACAACTGGCACGCGTCTAGCCGGTTGAGCGTGCAGCTTGGCCTCCGTTACGATGCCCTGCCGCACGTTTGGGAACGCCACAACCAGCTTTCCAACTTTGATCCCTCGCAGTACCAGACGGCGCTTGCGCCCTATTTCGACACGTTGTCGGCCGCCTTCTGCACCGCTACCACCGCAACTTGCCCGAACGGCGCCAGTCCCGGCCTGGAAACCGTCGGCGCAGCCACGTACTACTTGAACGGCGTTGTGCTGGCCGGCGTAAACGGAACCCCGCGCGGCATGGTCAGGAACTGGTGGAAGACCTATCAGCCTCGCGTCGGCTTCTCCTATGACGTCACCGGCAATGGCAAGACCGTGGTGCGCGGCGGTTTTGGCACCTTTTTCGAGCGCATCCAGGGCAACGACATCTACGACATTGCCGGCAATGCTCCTTTCGTCAACTCGCCGTCGGCCAATAACGTCGAATTGAGCTCCACCAGCACCAACTGGCTCTCGGGCGGCACTGCCAGCTCGCCGCTTTTCCCGCAGGGTCCTACGGTGATGAACCCGTATTATCCCGACCCGGCCGTGGCGATGTACAGCCTTGGCGTGCAGCATGAGATCGTTCCGTCGATCATCTGGGCCACGCAATATGTCGGCAACACCGACTGGCACCAGAACATTCGCGTGAACATCAATACCTTCCCGCTCAGCACATCGATGGCGAATCGCCAGCTGTATGCGGGCGGGAAGATGTCGAGCTACCAAGACCAGAATACCGTGACGTATCCTGGTTTTGGCGGCATGAACCAGATCACCAATGTAGCCACCGGCAGCTACAACAGCTTACAGAGTGGTGTGCGCCAGCAGAGCAAGCACGGCCTCAGCTACGAGGTGGACTACACCTGGTCGCACGAGATCGACTCCCAGCTGGGAAGCGGCGATCTGAACTGCTGCGCCAGCAATCCTTGGAACATCAAGTACGACAAGGGTTCCGGCACACTGGATCGCCGTCAGATCCTCAGCGCCAACTACGAGTACAAACTGCCCTTCTTCTTGAATTCTCAAAGCCTGGAGAAGAGCATCCTCGGTGGTTGGGAAATCGCCGGTACTGTGATCAGGGAGACCGGTCTTCCCTGGTCGGGCAACAACGCTCCAACCGGCAACTATGCGGATACGGTCGGCCTGGGCGGCGGCTACAGCAACCGCGCCAGCATCCTTCCTGGTGCGAAGGTCGCGTATGCGAAGAAGCAGATAGGCACTGGAAATTACTATTGGATGGACCCAGCCAACGCCACCACCACCTTCGCGGCGCCTACCGCGGCTTGGGCAGGCGGTCCCAACCTGGGCTTCGGCAATTCCGCCAGAGACTTTGTGGTAGGTCCCGGCCGCACCAACTTCAACACATCGATTTACAAGACCTTTGCCATAGGCGAGCGGGCTCGCTTCGAGTTCCGCGCCGAGTCCTACAACACCTTCAACCACACCCAATTTGATGTTGGCAGCGGAGCCGGCAACATCAACGACAGCACGAACAGCGCACAATTCGGCCTGGTCGGCAACGCCGCAGAACCGAGGACCTTCCAGTTCGGCGGCAAGATCCTTTTCTAACCTGAACCCTCAACCGGGGCGCGGCAGACAAACTCTGCCGCGCCCCTTTTCTTTGCTGCGCCGGCGAATCGCTGTCCTTTGGCTGCTGGGAGGATGAATCGCGCTTTGAAGGTGCATGGCTTTAGCCGTACGGCAAGACGCCCCAAAAAAGATTGAAGCTTTAGCCGCCGAGGGAATGCAGATCGTTGAAAGAACATCCCCTCGGGGGCTAGAGCCCTGGATTTCATTTCTTGCCTGGCGGCGCGGCTAAAGCCGCGCCCTTTCAAATAAGATTGAGAAGGAATACACGTGAGACGCGAAATACAACTGGGATTCTGCCTGACGCTGGCGATGGCCGCCGCCCACTGCGTGGGGCAGGCGGCTGGCGCGCCGGATCGGCAGCGGGAAGCGGCGCTTGCCCTTGAGCAGCAGGGCAACAACTCCGAGGCTGAGGCCGCATGGGGCTTGTACATGAAGGCTCATCCTTCGAGCCCGGACGCGTACGCCCACCTTGGACTCCTGGAAGCGCGCCAGGAACACTACAAAGAGGCCGTGCCGCTCTACCGCAAGGCCCTGGCGATGAATCCCGCCTTTCCTGGTTTGCGCCTGAACCTCGGATTGGCGCTCTTCAAGAGCAGCGATTTGAAGCAGGCAATTCTGGAATTCAAGCCGCTGCTCAAGAGCCAGCCTCCAGACTCACCCGAGGGCCAGCGGTTGACCATCCTGCTCGGGATGGCCCACTATGGGCTGAGTGAATACGCCGAGGCTGCTCCATATCTGAAAGAGGCCGCGGCCCGCGATCCGCAGAATCTGCAACTGCGGCTGGCCCTGGCGCACAGTTGCCTGTGGTCCAAGCAGTACCAGTGCGTTCTGGATACCTATCACGAGATTCTGACGTTGAATGCGGAGTCGGCCGAGGCCGATATGCTGGCCGGCGAGGCGCTGGACGAGTTGCAGAATACAACCGGCGCCGTCCAGGAGTTCCGTGACGCGGAGAAGGCCAATCCCCGGGAGCCCGACGTGCACTACGGTCTGGGCTACCTGCTCTGGCGTCTCATGCAATACGAGGAGGCGGCCCAGGAGTTCCAGGCCGAACTGGCCAACAACCCAGACCACGGCCAGGCCATGACCTATCTGGCGGACACCGACATGAAATTGGGCCATCCCGAGGCTGCGCTTCCGGTGCTTGAGAAGGCCATCCAGATCGATCCCGAGAGTGAGCTCGCGCACCTTGATTTGGGTGCCCTGTATAGCGATGCGGGCCGCAAGGAAGACGCCCTGCGGGAATTGAAGATTGCCGAAAAGCTAAGGCCCAACGACCAGAATGTGCACTGGCGCCTGGGGCGGTTTTACCAGGCAACGGGGAGGAAAGACGAGGCAAAGATCGAGTTCGATAAGACCCGCAGCCTGCAGAAAGCCGTCGACGAAACGACCTTCAAGAAGCTCCATCCAACGGAGAAAGCGCCCGGCGCGCCGGCTGCCCAGTGATTGCCGGAACGGAAGCCATCGATCGACTTCAGCCCTGGAACGGGAAGGGCGCAAATATGCCAGCTCCAGTGCGTCAGGGTTGCTTCGGCTTGGCGGTCGCGGGTTCCATCGACGACACGACGCCCGCGCCTTCCCGCACAGAATAGAAACGGTCGGCAGCCAGGTTGGTTAACGTTTCCACCTTCCCGTCCGGCCATAAGACTTCGGCCTTATCCACCCGCTGATGGCCGCCCAGCCCGAAGTGGATGCGGAGGTCGTTCTGCGACAGGTAGCTGCCGCCGCTGATCACTTCGCCCAGCTGCACCAGGTCGCCGGCCGTCGCGCGCACGCGCGCATTCAAGGCCAGGCGATTGCTTTTAACGCCCTCCAACTGAAAGCTGATCCAGTGGTTTTGCGGGCCGCCCTCCGGACGCAAAATCATCGGCTGGCCCTTCAGATTCTCAACGACCGCTTCGAGCTTGCCATCGTTGAAGAGATCGCCTATCGCCATTCCGCGGCTCACCTGCGGAATCTGGATCGCCGCCCCCGCCAGTTTGCTGATGTCCTTGAATGTGCCGTTGCGCTGATTCAAGAACAGTATCTTCGGTTCGCTATACCTGAGACCCGAAAGACTTTGCTCCACCTGAGGATACACATGTCCATTGACCAGAAAAATGTCCTGCCAGCCATCGTTGGAGAAATCGACAAAGGCATCGCCCCACCCCACTCGTCCTCGTGTGCCGCTCGCAATTCCCGAGGACAGCGAGACATCCGTGAAGCTCAAGTCGCCGTCATTGCGATAGAACGCGGCGTATTCGCTGTCGAAGTGCGAGATGAACAGTGACATGCGCCCCGTGTGCATATAGTCGCCCCAGCCAACGCCCATATTGGCCTGCCTCGACCCGCTTTCGCTCAACGCCACGCCGGACGCGAAGCCCACGTCCTCGAAGACGCCCCGGCCATTGCCTTGGTAAAGATAGTTCGGCTGGCCGTCGTTGGTGACAAATAAATCGAGTTTGCCTGTGTTGTCGAAGTCCGACCAGATTGCCGTCAGGCCATAACGGTGCTCCTCATTCCCCACGCCGGATTTCTTTGAAACATCGGTAAAGGTTCCATCCCGGTTGTTGTGGTAAAGGTTGTCCGGAGATCCCTTCAGGCCGAAGGGCCCGCACTGCACATCGATGCCCATGTATCTGCATGTATCGCTGGATCCGAATGCAGCCATATTCTGCAGGTCGAAATCGACATAGTGGGAAACAAAGAGATCGGCCCAGCCATCGCCGTCGTAATCGCCAAAGGCCGCTCCCGTGGCCCACAAATGATCGCCGCTCAGCCCGGCGCTTTTGGTCACATCGGTAAAGGTGCCGTCGCCGTTGTTGCGATAAAGCACCACCCCGCCAAAGCAGGTCACCAGCAGGTCCGGCCAACCGTCGTTGTTGTAGTCTCCCACTGACGCGCCCATCGCCCAGCAGGGATATCCCACTCCGGCCTTGTCGGTAACATCGGTGAACGTCCCATCGTGGTTGTTATGATAGAGGGCGCTTCGCGCCTTCTGGCCATGGAGCGCCATCGCCACATTTTGTGCGTTGGTAAAATAAATGTCAGGCCAGCCATCGCGATCGTAATCGATCAGCGCCACGCCCCCGCTCATCGACTCCACAATGAATTTCTGTTCGGGGCTCGATAAATGCTCGAATTGAATCCCGGTCGAAGCCGTAATATCCACCAACTCCGGATAGCTGCGAACTTCTCCGCTTGATTCTTTCTCCGCTGGTGCATTCGCGGTCTCTCGCTGCGCCAGCGTGGGCCGCGCAAGAGAGGGCTGCGTTTGCCCCATGCCCGCAGGAATGAGGCATAAGGCAAATAAAACCGCGCACAGGTTAACAGATTCCATTCCAGCACTCGGCATGATAACTCCGCCAGTAGTACTTCCCTGTCTGTAACTATTGCTTAAACTGCTCGCCGGCTCGATTTTCGCATTGTTGAACCGTTCGAGTTTCCTTGCTTTGTCTGATTGCAGGCCGTCCGCAGGCGTCTCTGCGGCGAATCCTGCCCACCGGCGACAGCATCAGCTTGCCCAAGTTCGTGCCTCGCAACTGCAGGAGCTTACTCTCCGAGGCGACCAGATACTTGCCGTCGGCCCAGACGAACCGGGACGGGGCAGACAGAGCGGTGCAAACCGCGAGCACAAAAGGAGCAATCCACTTCCATTTCATATTAGAACCAGTTCTGGAGTATGACACTGCATCGATGACAAGTCAAACGATTGTCTGCAAGACATACACTGGATATTCCCTGCGCGCGCCCGTTGTGTTCTTCCCATCGACACACGCTTGGGCAACCCAAGCCGATGCCCCAGGTAATCCGGAACGCAGCAGGGTCAGCACCCCGATCAGAGATGCGAGGGACTGCTCAGGACCGAAGAGGCCGCTGGTCGAAGGCTCACCGAAAGCAGGACGATCATCAGAAGAGCGGCTCCGCAAGGCGCAATGAGCCCATACCGCAGCGATCCGTAGTGCGCCGAGAGTAGTCCAGTAAGCCAGGGGAAGAGTGCCGACCCCATCCCCGCTACGGCGAAGATCCATCCGTGCGGAGAACGCTCCAGAAGGAAGGAAAGCAACAGCGGGTAGAGCGGACCGATGCACAGGCCCGCCAGTCCCGCGGCGAGCCGGATTGGCGCGGTGTTGTGCGCCACAACCAGCAGCGCGACGGAAGCCGCTACGCCCCACAGTGTTGCGCGGAGCACCCTGCGCCGGCCAACGATGGCCAGCAACCGGGTAGAAAACGCCAGCCGGCTGAGCACGATCCCGAGCCAGAAGAGCGAGGTAGCAAAAGCGGCTCCTCCTGCGCGCTGCGGATCGGCTCGCTGAGAATAGGTTGTCAACCACCCGCTCAGCGCGCTTTCTACGCCAACGGCACACATTGCCAGCGCTACCAGCGGCAACAAAAAACCCAGGGGCGCAGGATCCCGCACCCGCGATGCATTCAACATCGATTCCGCGCAGGTCGCCTCCGGCCGCTCCCGGAAAACCACCCAGGCGAAGAGCAACAGAAACAGCCCCTGTAGAGTGAAGAAGAGCGGGCCAAGGCTCGCTCTGCGCAAGAACGGCAGAAACAGCACCGGGCCCACCATAGCTCCGGCAGACCATCCAAAGTTCAGGCGCTCCAGCACGGCGGCCCGATCGTTACTGTATCGGTCGGAAAAGAGCAGGCTGGTCGCGGTCATCGTCGTACCCAGTCCCAGGCCGAAGAAAAAGAAGACGGGGAATGACAAGTGCGGACCGGCAAACGCCAATGCGCATGCGCTCACCACCAGCAGTCCATACCCGGTCATGAGCGAGCGAATGCGATTGGCGCCGGTAAGGAGCGCGCCAATAGCAGAACCCAGGAACTGCAGGAACAAGAGAAAGCCGGCTGCGTCATCCCGCAGTCCCCACTCTTGCGAAAGCGCCGGAAGCAGCACTCCGAGCATGACGGTTCCGGAGCCGGTGAGAAAAAAGCCGGCGCCCAGCACCAGACTCGACACAGTCTGCTGGCCCGGAAAAGACTCCATTGCAGAACTAATTTGCTTCGTCATGCATCCCCGGCAGCACTTGCCCTCGGATTATACCCTGCATGCTCCGCCCAAAGACGAGCCCCGGTGGTCGAAGCTCGTCTAGGCTTGTGTCTCGCCAGAATAAAGATCTGCCTTCAAATCAAGCAGATGACCTGCGGACCCAAGGTGGCTTGCCTCCATGTAGAATCGGCCTCATGTTGCGCTCGCGAAGGGAACGCCGGCTCTTGGTGAGATAGAGAAGAGTCAAGGCAACGGTTGTAGGGTCGTGTCGATGCCCAGAATCGGCGGCGTGCATCATCGCTACGATCTGGCCGTCTGAGCTGCTGCTTCGAACATCTCTCGTCAGAGTTGAAGATGAACCGCGGGAGAGGTGTGCCCGCCGATCTCTCGCCGCCCGCTTGGCAGTGTCTTGATGACGCCCCGAGGTCTCCGAGCGCCCACTCCCCGAGTCGAACATCCCTGCCAAGACTGCCCCCAAGTGCAAGGATTAGCTCCTCGTCGTACTCGGATTGAATTCTTGCGGGGTATGGAGCACGGCGTATCGGAAGATCAATACCTACGAGATCAAGCACCACCTTGTGGGTCACTTTGGGCGGGTTCCATTGGCCCCTTCCCACATATGCAACGTGTTGCAGATATAGAGAAACTTCTCCTGCCGGTGCAGCTTCAGCTCGTGCAGGGCTTTCGCACGCGTTTTGCGACGAAAGCTGTTGAACTCTTGGCCGTGGACGCGAACGATGTAGCCGAAATCGATTTTCCAGCCGGGAACAATCCGGATCACTCGGCGGAATTCTGGAAGTTCCATCTGATCCGACACCGACAGAAGGCGGATCACCATGGTGCTCACCTGACGTAGAACCGCCCGTAATATCAAGCGATTGAAGGAGGTCGGTTCATTCATACTTCCGGCCTGATCGAACCGTTCGTCCCCCCGACTTCTTGATGCACTCTCGACCAACCGGCCAATCGCTTCAAAACTCAACTTATCCGCTGGTGCACGCTGATGTTCAATCTCCAGCATGCCTAACCCTCCAGGCTCACCTTGTATTGGACAAGACTAGCATTGTGGCCGCTACACGTGTTGTGGTATTCTCTGACACGCGAAGGCCTTTCTTTCTACTTCAAACACTGTGTTGACAACATGTTTGCAGCAAATGAGGGATTTCGTGTCTCCTTCTTCGTGAGTTTTTCGGGCTAGGGGAACCTTATGCAGATTGAAGCGATTTGGTCTTGGAAGAGGAAGAGACAGCCGGTCCTACGATCATTGGGTTGGCTGCTGCTATTAGCGCTGATGTTTGCTCCTTGCACGCTTGCACAGGATAAGCAAAGTGCCACAGCTGCTGTTCAGGACGTACAAAAGGATACAGTCGCAGTCAACATTCGTTTACTTGACGGTTTCCTGCGCATTCAACCCTGCGAGCAGAATGTAGCGCGAATCACCTACTCGCCGACACAGCAGATCCCGAATCTCGCCAATCCGTTCCTGTCGGCCACGATCTGCACAGCGACTTCGTTCAATCTTCAAGATGACGCCAAGGCCGTGATCATTCGTATGCCGGACCTCACGGTAGAGGTTGAGCGGAGCAGTGGCGCTGTGCGCTTTGAAAACACTCAGGGTGAAGAACTGCTGCGAGAGTCCGATTTCCCGCAGCCCCGACAGGTTAAGCCCGTGGTGACGGATGGGGAAGCGACGAATCGCGCGTCCGTGTGGTTCGCCCTGACGCCAGAGGAAGAGTTTTATGGCCTCGGCCAGCATCAGAATGGAATTCTGAACCAGCGCAACCTTGAATTTGAGCTGTCGCAGGACAACACCAACATTTCCATTCCATTCTTCCTGTCTTCCAAGGGATATGGAGTTTTGTGGAACAATGCATCGGTCACACGATGGAACAACCGCTTTCAGCCAGTGCTGAATGTAAGTTCCAACGTAGCGGATACCGTCGATTACTTCTTCGTGAATGGTCCGAGCTTCGACAGGATTATTTCCGGATACCGTAAGCTTACCGGGAATGTTCCACTCTTTCCCCTCTGGGCTTACGGATACTGGCAATCGAAGCTGGCGTATGGCAGTCAGTCGGAGCTTCTTGGAGTTGCAGCTAAATACCGCAGTCTCCATATCCCTCTCGACAACATCGTGTTGGATGAGTGGTGGGAGACGGTGCTGGGATCCCACGTTTTCACTGACAAGTTTCCCGACCCGCGCTCCATGGTTCAGACGCTTCATGACGAACACGTACATCTCATGGTTTCCATCTGGCCGATTTTCCCGCCAGGCAGCGCCAACTACGATCGGATGTTGAAGGATGGTCTTTTTACAGGCGAAGGGATCAATAAGACTCCGCCATGGGTTGCTGGAACTCGTCTCTACGATGCGTTCAGTGTGAAGGGTCGCGAGACTTACTGGCAGCAAGTGAAGAGCTCCTTGTTCGATATCGGAGTGGATGCATTCTGGCTCGATTCGGCAGAGCCCTCCGATAACTATGGCGAGGAACAGGGATCCATGCTCGCCGGTGCTCATACGGCAATGGGAAATGGCTCTCGCTATGCGAACCTGTTTCCATTCCTGACCACCTCGGCGATCTACAGCGGACAACGAAGCGTGACGGATCGGAAGCGAGTGTTCATGCTCACCCGGTCAGCGTTCGCAGGTATGCAGCATCAGGCTGCTTCTGCCTGGTCGGGCGACATTGCGACGAATTTCCAGACATTGAAGAGGGAAATTCCAGCCGGCTTGAACTACTCGTTGACCGGGCTGCCGTACTGGACTACGGATATAGGTGGCTTCAATGGGGGAGACACGAGCGACCCGGCGTATCAGGAAGTCTTCGTGCGCTGGTTCCAATACGGAGCCTTTTGCCCCATCTTCCGCGTGCACGGCGTTCGGGTGAACAATCAGAACGAGCTCTGGTCCTACGGAGAAAATGCCCAGGCCATCCTCACGTTATATGACCGGCTTCGCTACCGGCTGTTGCCATACATCTACACGCTTGCGCACCAGACCACGACGGAGGGTTACACCCCGATGCGTGCACTGGCGTTCGACTTCCTGCAGGATCCAAAGGCTCTCGACATCAGCGATGAATTCATGGACGGCCCGTCGCTTCTGGTAGCACCTGTCACGGACGCCGGGGCAATATCGCGACGCGTGTATCTACCTGCCGGCGCGGAGTGGTACGACTTCTGGACAGGAGAGCGCACGACTGGAGGCCGGGAGGTCAATCGCCAGACACCCTTGGCGATTATGCCGCTGTATGTTCGTGCTGGAACGATTCTTCCCATGGGCCCTGAATCCGAATATAGCAATCAGCATCCGGATGCTCCTGTTGAGTTACGCATCTATCCCGGAGGCGATGCTTTCTTCGAACTCTACGAAGACGATGGCACTTCCTACGACTACGAGAAGGGCTTATCCGCGACCATTCCAATCAAGTGGAATGACCAGGCAAAAGTACTGACGATCGGCGCGACCCATGGTCATTATGCCGGCATGCAGATGCATCGCGAGTTTTCGCTGGTGATGGTCAATTCCACTCGCGGCGCGGGAGAAGCGGTAAGTGCATCGGCCCGCACAGTTCATTATGACGGATCGTCTCAGGAGCTTCACTTCTGATCGATAAGCGGATTGAGTCATTTCTCTGAAAGTTGCACCGCCAGTTTCTACAATCGGCGTTGATGACATTTCGCGACTGCCAGCCACCGCCATCAGGAGGAAAGCTAGAAGAAGTCGGCCGGCAAGGGCCGGTGGTGTCGGCTTCTCAGTCTCTGCATGTGTCTTAGTGGATACCTAAACGGCATGAAAACGGTAGGCGGCGGGCTTGGCATCGTGAGTCCTGCGCCCGATTCCAGCATTTCTGTTTCAGAAAATATTCGTACTTACGAGAAATCAGGTGATTTGTTCATGCTTGCGCGAGACGAACAGGAGTGAAGCGGCTGAAAGGGCTGTGATGATCCAGCCTGCGGTCTGGTCTGGGGTACGGGCGTAGGTGATGTCGATTTTTGAGATGCCGCTGGCGATGGGTAGAGCGATAAGACCGTCTTTGCGGTGTGGCCGGCTGTCGTTGGGGGTTCCGTTGATAGTAATTCTCCAGGCGGAATAGTCCCGAAGGCTGAGCACGATGTACCTGGGAACGGGGGTAGAGACGTAGAAGTGGAGCCGGCGGGCGAGCGCAATGGAGTAATCGCCGGCGGCTGTTTGGGGGGCGGGATCGGTGGGAGTAGCTGCTATCCAGGAGGCCGGGTTGGAGTGCTGGAGTGCTTCCGGGTCGGCGCCGATGGGGGTGTACTCGTCAGTTGGGTCGTAGCGCCCGCCGTTGTAGAAGCTAGCCACGAGACTGGGAACGGTGGCGGCGGCGTAGCAGGGTTGGCGAAAGAAGTAGTTGCCGCCGAAGGTAAGGGCCAGCGTCAGGGTCAGGGCAATTGCTGCAACAACAGCTCGGTGCGGCTTGGTTCCAGGCATGGCCAGGGCGAGCAAGGCGGTCGTGGTCGCGCCGAGGATGGCGCAGAATCGCCATGGGAATTGCAGGTTACTGAGTTCCGGAACGTGGCGCCAGAGGAACGCACTGGGAGAGGTGAGCAGGAAGGCGATGATGCAGGTGAGAAGGAAGAGTGCGAGGATGGTGCGTTTACGGGCGCCGCTCTCGGCGGGTGAAAGGTTTGGCTCTTGGCTGCCGGAATAAAGGGCTGTCGCAGTAAAGACTCCAGTGAGGATGAGAAGGGCTACTCCGCAGAGGGAGGCGGTGCGGAGAATGGCGTCATGTGAGGGCTCTCCGAGGTGGCCGAAAAAGAAGTTGTCTTGATAGCGTACGCCCCTGATGATGGGCATGCTGATTTGGACCCAACGCTGTTCGATGGCTGCGGGGAGGACATAGCAGGCCGCAAGCCCGATTCCGAGGATGGCGCCGGCGGCGATCTTTACCGCTTCTCGAAGAGCAGTCTGTGAGCCTTGTGCGGTGCGGTAGGTTGAGACGATGCGAATCGCGCCCACAAGCGCGAAGGTGTAGCTGCCCATGACGGCCGCGGGGGCATTGGTGAGCCAGAGGAGACCTATGGGGACGGCGATGCCTGGAAGGGTAAGGCGCGGGCGCAAGACGGCCAGGAGCAGCAGAGGAATCCAGGCGGCGGCGAGGAGTTCAGCATAGGCGGCGCGCTCATAGAAGACGAACAGCATGTAGGGGTTGACCATGTAGAACGCTGCCGCGATGAGCGCCTTGCTGGAACTGGTCCACTCGCGGGCCAGGCGGTACATGGTAAGTCCGCAAGAGATGAGCGCCAGCCAGATAAAGGTTGTGGGAACAGCGACCCAGGGCAGGAGGAGTCCCAGGACAGCTCCGATAGTCCATGAGAGTGGCGGATAGAAGACAAAGCGGGGCTCACCGGAGTTCCAGGCAGCGGTAAACTCCCAGTGAGGGAAAAGGACGCCTTGCTTCCACTGGGAGCTAACTTCGAGCCAGTTGCGCAAGTGGAATTCAAAGTCATGGCCACAGGAGGGGCCCTTGAGAATGAGTGGAAGTATGGCGAGCAACGCAGCCAGGGGGATGAAGATGAGGTGGCGATGATCTCGCATGCAATCATAGTACGCGCCCAAAAAGGGCTCTAAAGCAGAAATTGTGGGTGAAAAGGGCGGTGGAAGGTACCGCTCCGCGCGACGACTCCGACGAATCAACTATCTTTTCTTTCCGGCAAAAAGAACGGCTGATCTCCAGCGGGCTCGCGTAGTCTGCTGCTGACGAAGTCAAGGGACGTATCGGCCGGGAGATCAGCTATTCAACTACAGGTTAAGACCATCTTGAATCGAGCACAAGGCTTTGTTAGGTTTGGCGGACCGCTTCCGAACGGAATCCTGGACCACATCAAACGGAATTGCAGACCACTGCGACCGGAATCCGCATCGGGGCAAAGCGGAAAGGAACTTGTGTCGGGGCGGGAGTTCCTTGGAAGTACCACGTGCGTCGACCCGGGACACGAGCGGTGGAGGTGAAGCAGAGCCTTTCATAAACTCACCGCGGTTCATGGCAAGGGATCACGAGGGGTGTTTGCCGTGCAAGCCGTGCAGTATAAACGCGCAGACCTTCTTCTATGGTGTCGTCTTCTTCCAGAGGCTCAGAGCGCATCTTCTTGAATCTTGCCAGCTCAAGGTCGGCCAGTGTTGCCTGATTGTTTCGCCGATAGGCCTGCGCCAGGCGATAGTGCGCTGCAGCATTGTCTGGATCCAGTTGCACGGCGCGCTCGAGTTCGATTATCGCCTGAGCATGGTCGCCTGCTTCTTCGTATACCGCCCCGAGTTTGAGATGGGCGATGGCAAACGCCGGATCCTTCTCAATAGCGAATCTTAGTTGCGCTTCAATTTGAACATCCAACTGCGCGGAAGAGTCCAGTCTCGCATGCTTCCAGAGCGCGAGTGCGTAGTCGTAGTGCGCTTCGGCGCTTTCCGAATTTGAGACAGCGAGGACCTCAAGCCGCTTTCGAATCTCCGCGTCCGTTTCAATGGAGGTTCCGGACAAAGTCGCAAGAAAAAGGTAGGTCGGCAGATATTCCGGATCGAGATCGGCGGCTCGGATCAAAGAGCGTGCGGATTCGGCTTTCCAGTGATTTAGATTCTGTGCGATCCCCAGTCCCATCCACAGCTTGGCGGAGGCAGGGTTGTGGCCGTTTCCTTCAGAGAACACATGCAACGCTTCTTCTGCGGCGCCGAGCGAAACCAAGCCGATGCCGGATGCGAAAACATTGCCTTCGCCTGCATCCAGACTTGCCGCCAACACATACTCTGCAATGGCCTTTGGCCGGTCGCCCGACGCATCGTATATCCGGGCCAGGAGCAGGATTGGCGCTGGATCCCCAGGACGCTGCTTAACGAGAGACTGGATCAAGTCAATCGCTTTCGGGAATTGATTTGTTCGGACATATGCCAGCGATAGCCAGCGTGAGTTATTCGCGTCACGGGGTTTGATACCGGAAGCCAGGTTGAGATATTGAATACTCCGGATCATGTCGCCGTGGTCAAAATAGAAAACGCCAAGCTCGTGATTCGAGTCGAAGCTCCCGGGATGCGTTTGCGCTGCCTTGAGAAGGTCACTTTCCTGGTTGCAGTCCCGAATTGTCTCGGTAGGAGGTATCAGGGAAAGGCCTCCATCTTCCAGCCTGCTCACTCCAGCCATGACTACAGCTGCGTCTTCTGCGCTGGCTCCGGCAGAGTACCCACTTGGAGCGGTCGTACCCTCGACACCAGCAGTGCGGAAGGACGGCGGACTGCTCAGGCTACTATTCTTGTCCATAAAGCCGCCGTTGGTTGGGCTCGTCAGCAAGACAGGCTGGAGGTTGAAGTCGGCCACGACTGTTCCATCGGCAAGGTTGATGAGCTCTGACGCCGATTCCTTATATCCTGTCATCGTGGCGGATAAGCGATACCGGCCATAGCCGACGCCAATAATGCGATATGTGCCGTCCGCGCCGGTCGATGCGGTCTTGAGCCTTACGCCGTCTTCGGCTCGGGATAGAGTGACGGTCGCGCCAGGCAGGGCCTGTCCTTGAGCACCTCTCACTTTCCCCGCGATACTTGCGATTTGCTGTCCGGATTGACAAAGGGAGCCGGTCCCTTCGATCCAAACGGCGAGCAGGACCAGATGGGAAAGAAAGCGCGTCGCAAGCCGTCTGGAGAAGAGCCCGCTCATCTTCCGCCCTCTATCTCTTTCAATGCTTTTCGAACGTCGGGACTGTCAGGTTGGGTAAGGAGGTATTCGTTGAGTATGTCATGCGCTTTCCGGGTATCGCCGGAGTTCACATAGATCAAAGCGAGGTTCAGATAAGCCCGATCGAAATCCGGCGCGAGTCGCCGGCACTCCTCGAAGCGCATGATCGCGTCGGCGCTTTTTCCCATTCTCATAAGCACTACGCCCAAGCCGTTCAATGCCTCGAGGTTCTTGGGTTGAAGGTGAACCGCAATCTCGAACTCGCTCCTGGCGCGAGGCAGGTCGTTCTTCTCGACAAGCAGCATCGCCAGTCCCATATGGAGTTCCGCCTGATTCGGGTCGGCAGTTACTGCCGACTCGAGCAGTTTGCGCGCGTCGTCTGAACGGCCTTGGAATTCATACACCTTGACGATGTTCTGAAGCGCAAGAGGATGCAAAGGTTCGAGAGCCAGCGCCTTCTGGAAGGCATTCAACGCGCGAGCGTAATCCCCCAACTCGCCGCAGGCTACGCCCAGGTTGTTCCAGACATTCGCATTGGAAGGATCCAGATCGACCGCTTTTTGAAGATTCGCGCGGGCATCCTCTACCTTGTGCTTGTTGAGATAGATCAGGCCTGTGTTGTAATACGCAGCCGCATAGGATGGATTCTTCTCGATGGCCTGTTGAAAGGACAAAAGCGCCTGATCCAAATATCCGTACCGCTGGAAAGCGACCCCGTAGGTAAAGTAGTTGTGATGCATCCGTTTTCCTAACTTGAGAGTACCGAGATCTGAAGGGATGCGTATCAAGCGGCCAATCGTGTTCCTTCGGTTCTGGACAGGTCCAGCCTTGATCGAATGAATTTCACCAGGGTTGTGGTTTCTGGGTCAGTTGCGAG
>Ga0224554_1000619_pt1 | contig 27947 bp, 23 predicted proteins | sample 714S22024metaG_FD_180666 | JGI IMG/M metagenome (GOLD analysis project Ga0224554, IMG submission 180666) | Peat soil microbial communities from Stordalen Mire, Sweden - 717 S2 20-24 | ecosystem: Environmental > Terrestrial > Soil > Wetlands > Peat | place: Sweden: Norrbotten County, Stordalen...
TCAGGATGATCCGCCAGCAAAGCTCGCACCTGCTCCAACTCGGCTGGGCCAATTTGCCGGCCTTGCATGACAAGAATGTTGTCCACGCACCGACCTTGCACCCGCCGCCGCGCAGAGTCCAGCCAAAAACGGAACTATTTTTTGCTTGTATCCCCGCATCCAATCCGTCATCATTATTGCCACTTCATTGGAAAAACGCGGATAATTGTGAAAACCAAATTATACTCTTTGTTCATCGCTCTGGCATTGATGGCCGGCGTTCATCCCGTTTTGGCGACAACCACTTTGAGTATTGCGCTGGAGGGCAATCAAGTCGTCATCTCCTGGCCGGCTGCGGCTACGAACTGTTTTTTGCAAAGCACCACGAACCTTTCCCCGGCGGCATGGAGCAACGTTTCTGCCGCGCCTTTTGTCATAAGCGGGCAGTACACAGTGACCAATCCCATCTCCGGCACACAGCAGTTTTACCAGTTAAGCCAAACTCCGATCCCTAGCGGCATGGCGCTTATTCCGGCGGGTGCTTTCACGATGGGGGACACACTGGATGGCGAGAACGATGCCATCCCCATCAGCGTGATTGTATCGGCGTTTTACATGGACGTGAACCTGGTGAGCTACAGTTTATGGCAGTCGGTCTATTCCTACGCCACGAGCCACGGCTATGGCTTTGACTATGCCGGTTCGGGCAAGGCGGCGAATCATCCGGTGCAGACGGTGGATTGGTATGACGTGGTGAAGTGGAGCAATGCGCGGTCGCAGCAGGCTGGTTTGACTCCGGTGTATTACACGGATGCGGGTTTGACGCAGGTTTATAAGGCTGGGGAAGTAGCGCCCCATGTGAATTGGGGTGCGAGCGGCTATCGGTTGCCGACGGAAGCGGAGTGGGAGAAGGCGGCGCGGGGTGGATTGAGTGGCCTGCGCTTTCCGTGGGGCGACACGATATCCGAGAGCCAGGCCAACTACTATGGTTGCACCTCCTGCTACAGCTACGATTTGGGGCCGAATGGCTACAACGCCCTTTCCGATACCGGGGGGTTTCCCTACACGAGTCCGGTGGGGTATTTTGCGGCGAACGGATATGGCCTTTACGACATGGCTGGGAATGTATTTGAGTGGTGTTGGGACTGGTATGGGACGCCCTATGCGGGAGGCACTGATCCACGCGGACCAGCATCTTCCCCATATGGCTCCCGTGTTTTGCGCGGCGGCGTCTGGATCGGCTTCGCCAGCTACGCGCGGTGCGCCTATCGCTACGTCAACTACCCGAGCAGCGACAGCAGCTATTTCGGGTTCCGTTGTGTGAGGGGGCTTTAGTTTTTGCCCTTTTACTCTTTAATCCTTTTGCAAGCCCGCGCAGCGGTGAATATTTTTTGAGAAAATTGAGATGGCAGAAAGCGACAACATTCTGACGAAGCTGCAAGACCTGCTGGTTTATTTGATCCCGCAACTGAACAAGTTTCCGCGTGACCAGAAGTTCGTGCTGGGCGACCGGATTGAGACCAAGCTGCTGGATGTGCAGGAGTTTTGTCTGCGGGCCTATTACAGCCGGGACAAGCGTGGCCACCTGTTGGAGGCCAATCTGCAACTGGAAGTGGCGCGGCATCTGGTGCGGCTGGCCAATGCCTTGAAATTGTTCAGCAACCACACTTTTCTTGGCCAGCGCGTCTGGCCGGGACGACGGCGGTTATGCCGCGAAAACGTGGCCGACGCACGGCGGCGGTTGCGGTGGAATGTCAATCAATACAAAAGCCGCCATCTCAGCAAAGACGCTTTGCTGTGCCGCTGGAACAGTTGGCGGGGGCACACCGAGCAGGCGGACTGCGGCGCGTTGGTTGAAAAAGTCAAACAGGAGTTAAGAAATGCTTTAGGTGCGACCGGAACGTGAGCAACCGTGTTTTGCGCGGCGGCAACTGGAACAACAACGCCAACAACGCGCGGTGCGCCAATCGCAACAACAACAACCCGAACAACGACAACAACAATATCGGGTTTCGTTGTGTGAGGGGGATTCGGGAGGGGGCGGGTGTAAAAACCTGTCCGCTTCGAGCGGGCGGAGTGCGTAAGTCCAGGGACTTCCGCAGTGTCCCGAGCGAAAGCCCACCGGACGCAGCCTGTTTCCCGTGGCTTTTTCCGGGGGAAACGAATACGCTGGAGTCATCGGGGCTGGTAGCGGGCACCCCCGCGAACGCCCCGGTGACGGCGCGTGACTTAATGGGAGAAGACGGCGCGCCCCTCATACAGCCTGCCAGTTAAACGAAAAGACCTGAATAGTTACAAAATATCTTACCAATGTCTGGAAAACAAAAATTAGAACTCACATGGATTGGGAAGGAAAACCGACCCAAGCTGGAGCCGCGCATTTTGCTGGAAGACAGCAACTTGTTTGACACGGAAAAGTCATGCCGAAAATGAAATCAGCCCAATCCCAGGTGGTGCTCTATCAGGCTCCTGATGGAAAAGTGACCGTAAACGTGGTGTTTGCGAAGGACAATTTTTGCCTGACCCAGCGGACCATGGCCGACCTTTTCGGCGTAAAGACACCGGCTGTCAACAAACACCTTAAAAACATCTTTGAATCCGGGGAACTTATCGAAAATGCAGTTATTTCCATTTTGGAAACAACTGCCGCTGATGGCAAAAGGTACGCAACCAGCTTTTACAATCTGGACGCGGTGATTGCCGTGGGATACCGGGTCAATTCCGTCAAGGCGACGCACTTTCGGATTTGGGCGACGAATACCTTGAGGGAATACATCGTCAAGGGGTTTGTTCTCAACGATCAACTGCTCAAGAACGGGCGGCAATTCGGCAAGGATTATTTCGACGAGTTGTTGGAAAAAATCCGGGAAATCCAGGCCAGTGAGCGGCGGGCTTATCAGAAGATTGCAGACGTGTTCGAGCAGTGCAGCAGCGATTATCGGGGCAACAGCGAGGAAACGCAGTTGTTTTACCAGATCGTCCAAAACCAGCTTCACTTTGCGACCACCGGCAAAACTGCCGCCGAAATCGTTTATCAGCGGGCGGACAGCGACAAGCCGTTCATGGGGCTGACGACGTGGAAGAACTCGCCACAAGGCAAGATTCTCAAGAGCGACGTGACCATAGCGAAGAACTATCTGAACCAGCTTGAAGTTTCCAAACTGAACCGGCTGGTGACCATGTTTATCGATTTTGCGGAGTTGCGGGCGTTGAACCACCAGGTGATGACGATGAAGGACTGGTTGAAGCAGGTCGAAAAGTTTTTGAATTACACGGATCAGCAGGTGCTTCGCCACGCCGGAAAAATCTCGCACGAAATGGCGGTGGCAAAGGCACACGGGGAATTTGAAAAATATCGCGTGAAGCAGGATGTGGAATATATCTCGGACTTCGATCAGGCATTGGCGCGATACCTCAAAGGGAAAGACGCACGATGAACAAACACGTCAAGGCCGGCGTTTCCGGTGGTTGCCGTGGCGGGGTTCAATGGGTGATGGTGGAATCATGGCCAATGGTTTGATCAGTTTCTTGTTCATGGTTTCTGCTCTTTCCACATCTACCACCATTGCCAAGGAGTGGCAATAATAGCCGGAGATGCGGTTAAAGGCCCGGCGACTCTTCAACCAGCGCCTGTTAAGTCGTTGGCTATCAACCATGTAGCGGATGTGGCGGGTTTTCCGGACCTATATGTCAATCCTGCACAAGCCAGCCATGACGAATGCTTGGCTGGCGTGCATTCTCATCGGTCGTTTTCGATATTTCTTGATAATTACCGACTTCGTGATTCCACATTTCCCCCACAGGTTCTGCTTGCATTCCTGCCCGCATTCTTTATCTCTGGACTCGCCAAATTTAAACCGACATGGCTTACAAAGATATTGCGCCTCCAGCCGGCGGCAGGATCACCACCGCCCAGGGCAAACTCGTCGTTCCCGATAATCCCGTTATCCCCTTCATTCGCGGCGACGGCACCGGCCCCGACATTTGGGCGGCCAGCGTGCGCGTGTTCGATGCTGCGGTGCAAAAAGCGTCCGGCGGCAAACGCCAGGTCTCGTGGTTCGAGGTTTTTGCCGGCGAAACGGCCTTCAAAAAATTCAACAACTGGCTGCCCGACGACACCGTGCAGGCTTTCAAGGATTATCTGGTCGGAATCAAAGGCCCCCTGACCACGCCGGTGGGCGGCGGCATCCGCTCGCTCAACGTCGCCTTGCGCCAGATGCTGGACCTGTATGTCTGCCTGCGGCCCGTGCAATATTTTCAAGGTGTCCCGTCCCCCGTCAAACACCCGGAAAAGGTCGCCATGGTCATCTTCCGGGAAAACACCGAGGACATTTACGCGGGCATCGAGTACGCCGCCGGCACGCCGGAGAGCCAAAAGATTCTGGACTTTCTGGCCGCGAATTTTCCCAGGGAATTCAAAAAAATCCGATTTGCCACCGTGGAGAACGCGGCGGAATTTTGGAAGGCGGTTGGGGCAATGAATTTCCCGACGGACGTGCGCGTGGGCATTGGCATCAAACCGGTCAGCTACAGCGGTTCGGTGCGGTTGATTCACAGCGCCATCGATTACGCGGTCAACTTCAAACGCAAGAGCGTGACGCTGGTCCACAAGGGCAACATCATGAAATTCACCGAGGGCGCGTTTCGCGATTGGGGTTATCAAGTGGCCAAAGAATTCTTCGGCGCGGTCGAGTTCGACGGCGGGCCGTGGTGCAAAATCCCCGAGGGCAAACCGGGCGCGGGCCTGGTCATCAAAGATTCCATTGCCGACATCACCCTCCAGCAAGTGTTGACGCGGCCGGAGGAATTTGACGTCATTGCCACGCTGAATTTGAACGGTGACTACCTCAGCGACGCCTTGGCCGCGCAAGTGGGCGGCATCGGCATCGCGCCGGGCGGCAACATCAATTACATCACTGGCCACGCCATCTTTGAAGCCACGCACGGCACCGCGCCCAAGTACGCCAACCAGGACCGCGTCAACCCGGGCAGCGTGGTGTTGAGCGGCGAGATGATGTTCCGCCATTTGGGCTGGACGGACGTGGCCGACTTGATTTTGAATGGACTCAACGGGGCGATTGCCTCCAAACGCGTCACCTACGACTTCGCCCGCCAAATGACAGGCGCGACGGAGATCAAATGCTCTGAATTCGGGGACAACATCATCGCGCACATGGGGTGACGATGTTAAAATGGGATTGTGCCGCAGGAACTACGAGTCGCATCGCCGCCATCCAAACCGCTGCTGGTCTATGATGGCGACTGCCACTTTTGCCGCCGCTGGATAGCGCGCTGGCAGAACACGACGGGCGACGCCGTCACCTATCTCCCCTTTCAGATGGAAAGCGTGGCAGGGAGATTTCCCGAGATTCCGCGGCAGAATTTTGAGCAATCGGTCCATCTGATTCTACCCGACGGTTCCGTGTGCAGCGGGGCGGAGGCGGTCTTCCGCTCCCTCGAACAGGCCGGAAAGGAGCGGTGGCTCATTCATTTATACAGGGATTTTCCCGGCTTCGCCGACGTGGCGGAACTGCTCTATGAGGAAGTGGCCACACACCGTTCGTTCCTTTCCAAATTGGACCGAATTTATTCCGGCCCCGGTTTCGCGCCGTTGCGCTATGTCCGTGTGCGTTTCGTTTTCCTGCGGGGGCTGGCCCTCATCTACCTCATCGCGTTTGCGTCCCTTTTCGGTCAAATCCAGGGACTGGCGGGCAGCCGCGGGATCGTCCCGGCGGCGACGGTCATGCAGATGCTCAAAGCCGAGGCGGCGGATCAGCACATCGGTCTGGAACGGTTCCATGCCGTGCCCACGCTAGCCTGGTGGAGCGCGAGTGACAGTGCTTTGAACTGGCAGTGCGGCGCGGGTGTGGCCCTGTCGCTGCTGCTGTTTTTCGGCATTGCGCCGGCGCCGGCCTTGTTTCTCCTTTGGTGCCTCTACCTTTCACTGTCCACGATATGCGGCCCATTCCTAAGTTTCCAATGGGACACCTTGTTATTGGAAACCGGCTTTTTGGCGGTCCTTTATGCGCCATTGCAGTGGCTGGAACGTCCGTCGCGGCAGTCCGCGCCCTCGACCACGGTGCTGTGGCTGTTGCGCTGGCTGATCTTCCGGCTGATGCTGGAATCGGGCTGCGTCAAGTTGATGAGCGGCGACATCTCGTGGTGGAACCTGACGGCCTTGCGGGTGCATTATGAGACGCAGCCCCTGCCCACCTGGATCGGCTGGTATGCCCACCAAATGCCGGCGGGCGCCCAGGCTTTTTGCGCGTTTGTGCTGCTGTTCGTTGAACTGGCGGCGCCGGCCTTGATATTCGCCGGGCGCAGGGCGCGGCTGACGGCTGCGGGTATTTTCGCGCTGTTACAGGTGCTGATCATGCTCACGGGCAATTACACCTTCTTCAACTGGCTCACCCTCCTGCTGTGCGTGCCCTTGTTGGATGACGACCTTCTGAAGCCGCGAAATCCAATCTCCGCGGCGCGGGCGATGCCTTTGTCCGCGCCACGTTGCCGGCGCTGGCCGCGCTTTATTTTGCTGCCCATCGCGTTTGTGATTGGGCTCGTGACACTCATGGGGCTTCTCGGGACCCTGCGCGTCGCGGAACGCTGGCCCGCGCCCGCCCTTGCGCTGCATAACTGGCTGGAACCAATGCGCAGCTTCAACAACTATGGATTGTTCGCAGCCATGACGCAAAAACGCCCGGAAATCATCCTCGAAGGCAGCGACAACGGCAGGGATTGGAAGCCCTACGAATTTAAATACAAAACGGGCGATCTAAAGACGAGGCCGGGCTTTGTCGCGCCTTACCAACCGCGGCTGGACTGGCAGATGTGGTTCGCGGCCTTGGGCGGGCCGCGGGAAAACCTGTGGTTTTTGAATTTTGAAACGAGGCTCCTGGAAAATTCGCCCCCGGTCCTGGCGCTTTTGGGGCGCAATCCTTTCCCCAAGACGCCGCCCAAATATATCCGGGCGCTGCTCTACGAGTATCATTTCACAGACATGGCCACGCGCCGCGCCACGGGCCGATGGTGGCGCCGGGAATACAAAGGGGTCTATGTCCCGGCGATCAGCCTGCCCGAAAATACCAATGGAATCGCGCCGGGACGCAAAACAGCCGCTTTATTAAACACCTTGCTCCTGAAGCCCTTCCGTGCGACATATCTTCCCGGTGGAGAGATGGCAGAGTGGTTTAACGCGCACGCCTGGAAAGCGTGAGTACCTAAAAAGTACCGGGGGTTCGAATCCCCCTCTCTCCGCCATCCCCGTCATGGCCTTCCCTTTCTCGCGTGACTTTGGCCCGGTTTCCCCGCACACTGGGGCAGTCAAATGAAACAGCCATCGCCAGTTTCCCGCAGCGACCGGTTCACCGCCGCGCCCGCCGCTGACGCGGCGCAATTCACCCAATCCATCTCCTTCGACTGGCGTCTGTGGGAACAGGATATCCTCGGCTCCCTCGCCCACGCCGCCATGTTGCACAAGATCGGCCTGCTTACCCAATCCGAGTTCTTCGAAATCGAAGCCGCCTTGGACGACATCGCCCGGGACATCACCGAGGAACGGTTCCAGTGGAAGCAGGAACATGAGGACGTCCACATGAACATCGAGGCCGAGCTGACCCGCCGCGCGCCCGCCGGCGCCAAACTGCACACGGCCCGTTCACGCAATGATCAAATCGCCCTCGACATGCGGCTCTGGCTGCGTGACGAAATCATCGAATTGTCCGGCGAAGTGCGCTCGTTGCAACGGGCGCTAGTCGCTCTTGGCGAACAATATTCGGACGTCATCATTCCCGGCTACACCCATCTGCAGCGCGCCCAGCCTGTCTATTTCGCCCATCATTTGCTGGCCTACGTCGAGATGCTGGAACGCGATTGCGGACGGCTGGCTGACTGCTTTTATCGCGCCAACGTCTGCCCGCTCGGCAGCGGCGCCATCGCCGGCTCAACCCTGCCCCTGGACCGGGACCTGGTCGCGAAGTTGCTGGGCTTCGTCGATGAGAACGGACACCCCAGACTGTCCCAAAATTCAATGGACGCGGTGAGCGACCGCGATTTCGTGGTGGAATTTTGCGCCGCCGCCGCCTTGCTTGCCGTCCATTACTCACGGCTGGCGGAAGACGTGATCCTCTGGGCGGGGGCGGAATTTAATTTCATCCGGATCGCCGACGCCTACACCACCGGCTCCTCGCTCATGCCGCAGAAAAAGAATCCCGATATCGCCGAACTCACGCGCGGCAAGACGGGCCGGGTATTTGGCAATTTGATGTCGCTGCTCACGCTGCTCAAAGGCCTGCCCATGTCCTACAACCGCGATTTGCAGGAGGACAAGGAACGACTTTTCGACACCTCGGACACGGTGCGGGGCGCGGCGCGGCTCATGGCGGCCATGTTGCGGCACACCACGATCAATCGCGCCGTCTGCGCCGCCGCCGCGGGCGATCCGGCATTGCTCGCGACCGACCTGGCGGACTACCTCGTGCGCAAAGGCATGCCGTTCCGGCAGGCCCACCACATCGTCGGCGCGGTCGTGGCGCTGGCGGAGAAAACCCGCCGGCCGCTCAACAAACTTTCACTCGCGCAACTGCAATCCGTGGACAAAGCCCTTGGCCCCGACGCGCCCGGTGTTTTCAATTTGCAAGATGCAATGGCCAAACGAAACCTGACCGGCGCACCGGGCACAAAGGAAGTGGCCAAGCAACTGGCGCACTGGCGGAAACAGCTTTCGTAAAGCGACCGAATCAATGCCAAACAAAAGTCAGACTGGAGCCGCGGTTGTAATCGGGATCGGGGTAATTGGCACTTTGGCCTGATTGCTGGCGATGCCGGACACTTTCCATGGCCTGCGTTCAACTCTGATCACCATATTTGTTCTACTTATTCTCGCCGGTCTTTTTGTAGCGCTGAACGACATGGTTCATTTGGCATCGGCTTGGTCGCTCCTCCGGAATTGCAAGCGGCTTGGCATAATTCGAATTCATCGGGACAGTAAAATCGTCGATGATCTTCCAGAACGCCTCCGGCACGCTCGAACCATAAAAATCATGGTGGTAAGTGGAAATCTTTTCATCAGACAATTCAAAGATGAACTTGTCACAGCCCTTAAAAACAGAGGCTATGTGAAAGTCTTGCTTGCAACTTCAGGGACAGACTTTGTTAAAGAGGTCGAAGAAGCGGAAGCTCCTACGCGGGCTGGCCAAATTGGTCATGAATTGGAGCAGGTCGAAAAGTTACTAATCGAATATCTCACCGAGGCGAACCGAGGAGATGTTAGCGGATTTTCTGGAAGAATCGAGCTCGGGCATTTCCGAACGCAGTTCCGCTCTTGCCTAATAATATGTGATGACAATTGGGCTAAACTCACGTTCAGCCTTGCACCAAAGCGCTCCGTTCAAACACCCGCCATGGAATTGAAGTTTTGCCCCAGTGGCCTATTGGCCGACTGTATTCAGCACTTCGACCGAATCTGGCAATTATCTCAAGAGAACGGACTTGTCCATCCAATCCAACCGATGTCATCTACTCCAACGGTCGAACGGGTGTTCGCCCGACACGAAAGCCGAGGCGCTTTTCAGCGAGAGCTATCCACAGAGCTACCGCCCCATTCTCCGCTGGACCAAAAAGAAATTGTTGGAGACGCCAGATCCAAAGCGACGGCCTTTCTTGCCGAGAAGGAGAATCGGTGGCACTTGGATTTCGCGAAATATTTTTATCCAGAGTTCTCTCAAGCTGTCACAGCTTTACTTAAGGCGAATTCGTTCGTTGAATTTGCGAGAGAGGCTGGGGTGAAGATTGAAGTCGAGCCATCTATGCTGGTAATAAAGAACCGACTCGAGAAAGAAGGGTTCACTTCGCGGAATGAGACATTTTCTGGCGTGTCCTGCACTGGACAGGAGATGGTTTCGAAGCCGAAATCTATTTATGGGGTTCATCCGAGCGGCGCTGTTTTGATGTGCCCGACGGCGCGACGCACTTTCGATGAAGTCCATCAAATGCTGCTGCGCAGATCAAAGGGTTAATGAAAGCCCGGTCAAGCGGCGGCCAGCTTTGCTTTCTTGCGCCAAGCGCGCTCGGCGAATCTGCGGGATTCCTTCGCGCCACGAAGCAGGCAGTCTGAACTGATGTCGCAATCAAGCTTCGGCCAATAGACCGAGGTGTGGACGATCTTAAAATTCGCGCGTTCGCGCCGCGTGGCAAGTTGCAGCGTGGGATAAAACGACAACGGTACACTGACGATGCGTCCGTCTTCCAAGCCGAACGTCAGGCGTTCATCGGTGATTTGCACCGTGGTCACGTCCGGCGGTGGAGTGTTATTCAGTTTCATTCCAAGCCTCAATCAATCCGGCTTCGTGTTTTTCAAGAATCCGGGCAATCTCCCGGAGTTCGGCTTCACGAAAGCCTTTGTTCCAGCTTAACTGTACCGGAGCGAGCCAGAATTTGGCCTCGCTTCCAGCTTTATGCACATGCACATGCGCCGGTTCGTCGGGTTCGGAACTGGAAAACCCGATTCGATACCCCTTGACGCGCAACACAGTTGGCACCGGATCAGTTTACCTCCGTGCTGGAAAGTTGGCAAGGCGTCAACGGAAAATCTTGCGACTTTAGCTGGCGCGAACGGCGGGAAGATTTATTCTTGGTCAAAAAATGACCGGGACATTAAACGATTTGCTCAAGGCGACGTCGCGCTCCTTCTATCTCACCCTGCGCGTCCTGCCGCGCGCCATCCGTCCTCAGACCAGCCTCGCCTACCTTCTCGCCCGCACGTCCGACACCGTCGCCGATACGGAATTGGTTTCCGTCCAGGGGCGCCTCGAAGCCCTGGAGGCGTTGCGCGCCAGAATTCTATGCGAGACGTGCGGCGCCCTTGATTTCGGTCGGCTGTCGCTGGGCTGCGCCCTGCCGGCCGAAAAAGCTTTGCTGGAACGCGTCGAGGAGCCTTTGCGCCTGCTGGAACAATTGCCGGAGGCGGACCGCCGCCTCATCCGCGAAGTCTTGCGCGTCATCATCAGCGGGCAGGAACTTGACCTCAAACGGTTCGCCGACGCCAAGGCCGGGACCATCGCCGCCTTGGATACCGAGGCCGATTTGGATGACTACACCTATCGCGTGGCGGGCTGCGTCGGGGAATTCTGGACCCATAACTGCCGCCTCCATCTCTTTCCAGACGCGCTCCTCGACGAGGATCTTCTGCTGCGCAACGGCGTTCGTTTTGGCAAAGGCCTGCAACTCGTCAATATCCTTCGCGACATCCCGCGCGATTTGCGCAAGGGACGGTGTTACCTGCCGCGGCAATCGCTGACGGCGGCGGGCCTCAGCCCGGCCGACCTGCTTGCCCCGGACAACCTGGCGCGCTTTCGCCCGCTCTACGACCAATGGCTGGCCCAGGCCGAATCCCATCTCGCGGCGGGCTGGGACTACACCAACGCCCTTCCCCGCGGGCAATTCCGCCTCCGCCTGGCCTGCGCCTGGCCCCTGCTCATCGGGGTCAGGACGCTGTGGCGGTTGCGGCAAGACAATATACTTGACTATACGCGGCGCGTCAAAGTCAGCCGGCCTGAAATCCGCGCCCTGATTGGCCGCTCCGTTCTGCTCTATCCCTGGCCGGCTGCCTGGCGGGGGCAATTTGGCCGCGAATTGGGCCGCAAATCATAATGTCAATTGCTGTTGATTTCAACGGTCATATCCGTTAAAAAGTCGCCATGAGGAAAAGCAATCTGTGTATTTTAGCCTGTTGTGTAGGCGTGAGCTGGTCGTCTTTCACCAACGCCCAGACCGCCGCCAACATGAGCGATGACCAGGACAAGGCCTTGCAGGCATTGCGCCAGGCCGAGTCCGTCTCTGTCACCGAACAAATTCTTGCCGACGAGGCGGCGCAAAAAGAGGCCGCCAAACACCGCCGGGAACAGGACAAGCTCCGAATCAAAGAGGAGAAGCAGGCCAGGAAAGCCGCGCAAAGGAAAAAAGCGGCCGAAGAGGCGGCTCCTCCTGTCGCACAGCCCGCGCCCGTTGTTTCCTCAACCCCTGTAGCCCCCGCTGCGCCTGCTGCTGCAGAAGTCCCGGCTGCTGCTCTCGCCGCTCCTGTCCCCGCTCCAACGCCCGTTGTTTCCTCGGCCCCTGCAGCCCCCGTTGCGCCTGCTGCTCCGGAAGCCCAGCCTGCTCCTTCCGCCGCTCCTGTCCCTGCTTCAATGCCCGTTGTTTCCTCGGCCCCTGTAGCCCCCGTTGCGCCTGCTGCTCCAGAAATTCCGGCTGCTTCGACACCCGCCGCCGTCCCCCCTTCAACGCCCGAGGATCAACTCAAAGCTTTGCAAGCCCTGCGCCAGGCTGAGGCCGCGCCAGTCATCACAACTCCGGCGACACCGCAGCAAACCGCCAAACCGAAGCGGGAAGAAAAGGAACCGAAAAAAGCAGCCCTGAAAGCGGCGCCTTCCACCGCGCCCGCGCCTGCCAATGCCAGTGCGCCACCCACCAAGGAGCAACGACTGGCCGATTTGCTGCGCCGCTATCAGGCCGACGAAATCACGCCCTACCAGTACCACATGGAACGCGCCAGGATCATAGCCGAGCCATAAGCCTCCATCCCGCCGGGCCGATGACAGGCGGGGTTCATTGTTGTTATTTCGGGGTGTCGAGCCTAGTGTGCTGTCATGCATTCGTTTCATTACCGGAACGGCAAACTCTTCTGCGAAGGAACTTCCGTGCAGGCGCTGGCCGAAAAGCACGGCACGCCCCTTTACATTTATTCGCAGGAGACGCTGCAAAGCCATTTCCGGAGCCTCGACGGCGCTTTGCGCCCCCTGGACCACCGGGTCTGCTTCGCCGTCAAATCTAATTCGAACCTGGCCGTCCTGCGCATCCTGGCCAATCTCGGCGCCGGCTTCGACATCGTGAGCGAAGGCGAACTGCGCCGGGTCATCGCCGCCGGCGGCGCCGCGCAATCCTGCGTTTTCGCGGGCGTCGGCAAAACGGAGCGCGAGATCGAGTTCGCATTGCGCCGCAACATGTATTGTTTCAATGCGGAAAGCGCGGAGGAATTGGCCCGCATCAGCCGGATCGCCGCCCGCCTGAAAAAAATCGCGCCTGTGGCCGTGCGCATCAACCCCGGCGTGGACGCGCACACACACGCCAAAATCACCACCGGCACTTACAAAAACAAATTCGGGATCCCGCTGGAAGAGGTGGAGGGCGTTTATGCCCGCGCCGCCCGGCTGCCCAATTTGCGCCTGCGCGGCATCCAGATGCATATCGGTTCGCAGTTGACGACCGCCCGGCCATTCGAGGAGGCCGTGAGGAAAGTCCTGCCGGTGGTCAGGCGGTTGGCCGACCGGTTTGGTCTGGAATTTTTCAGCATCGGCGGGGGACTGGGCATCGTTTATGATCCCGCCCTGGCCAGCGGTTCGGAAGCCTGGTGGAAAACTGCCCCGGCCAGGCGCATCCTGACTCCGGCCCTTTACGCGGCGCGCCTGGCGCCTTTGCTCAAACCGCTCGGCCTGAAAATCCTGGTCGAGCCGGGGCGTTTTATTGTTGGCAACGCCGGCATCCTCGTCACCCGCGTGCAATACGTCAAACGGACCGGGCGCAAAAACTTTGTCATCGTCGATGCCGCCATGAACGACCTGCTTCGCCCGGCCTTGTACGATTCCTATCATGAAATCGTTCCTGTCGCGCAGCGGAACGGAAAACTGATTCCGTCCGACGTGGTGGGGCCGATCTGCGAGTCGGCGGATTTCTTCTGCAAAGACCGCCCATTGCCTGGGGCTGGCCAGGGAGACTGTCTGGCTGTCCTCAGTGCCGGCGCTTACGGCTTTGTCATGGCTTCCAATTACAATGCCCGCCCGCTGGCGACCGAGCTTTTGGTCCACGGCAGGCAGGCGGCCGTCGTCCGCCGCCGTGAGAACATCGCGGAGACTTGGGCCGGGGAAAAAATCCCTGTCTGGCTGAGGGGAAAATAAGAGTCAAGGTTTCCAATGATTTACTCAAAACCGCCGTGGTTGCGCAGTAATTCAGCCAAGTCCTTGTAGTTGTGCAGCACTGCAAAGCCCAAAGGCGTTCTGCCAGTGTTGTCTTTCGCGTTGACGTCAGCATTGTTGGCAAGCAGCAACCCCACCAGGTCTTTGTAACCCAAAGCCGTCGCAATGTGTAAAGGCGTCAGGCCGTCGCGGTTCCTGGCGTTCACATGAGCCTTGTGCGCCAGCAGTAAGGCTGCGATCTCTGTATAGTCATTTTCCGCCGCGACATGCAATGGTGTCCGTCCCGACATTTCCTTGACGTTGGCATCGGCCTGGTATGTCAGGAGCAATTCCACCAGATCCTTGTGGCCTCCAAATACCGCGTTGAGCAAAGGCGTCCAGCCACCATGGGCCTTGGCTTCGACATCGGCCTTGTTGGCCAGGAGTAATTCAGCCACGTCCTTGTGGCCATACTCCACCGCAAGATGCAATGGCGCCTGGTCGGCATAGCTGCTTTGACTGTTGACCAACTCGGGATGCTCTTTGATAAGAGCCTTGGCCTTCTCCAACTTGCCGTTAAAGGCCGCCTCGTGAAGGCTGCCTTCGCCTGTCCCACCCGGTGGAATCTCCGGCGACAATCTCGACCCAAGAAAGGCAGGCTGCTCGTTGAGCCATTTCATTGCATCCAGCCATTTCTTGAAATCGTCCGATTTCATTTTCTCCCATTCAGGTCCGTTTAGCTTCAGTATCGACGTCGCCGCCGGATCAACTTGGTCGAACGGGGCATAGCGACCGTCAGGCTCGCGCTGCAAGAAAAGCAAATAGCGCGTGGATTCCTTCGGATCGAATGAGGCAGGGTTGGGGGCGTTAATCATCCGTTCTCTTGGGTTCTTAAGCCGATAGTGATGCACAACCAATTTCTTCAGGCTGTTGTCACCTTTCAAAACGATACTGACCTCAAACTCCGAGGACAGCCCGATCACAGGAATGGGAGGACTGATGTGGGGAAGAAATGTTTGTTCAGCAGTGTCTTTGGTCGAGATTGGCCTGGCAACGACGATGATGTCCGCTCTTTTGTCGAGTTCCCGAAAGCCGCGTGAGTTTACGAGGCGGGCGTCGGCCACGAACGTTGCGGCTGCTAGCACAAAAAGGCTGGCGATGATCGGTTTCATTGTCGGCCAGCCGACCATTGCGTCGTGACGATGAGAGGGCCGCGCGCTTCCGCGCCTGCTTCAGAAGTGGCCGCTGACGGGTCTGTGATGCTCATGCGTCAAAGCTTTATTACCTTCCGCCCCGCGAGGCGATTCAAAAGCACAAAACATTCTTACTTTCTTCGAAAGTGGGTAATCTTAAATTCCGCGCAGTCCATGATCTCTTCAACCGGCTGGAAAAGATGCTCAAAAGGCGGGAAAAAGACGTCCCCTTCCACAACTCGCTTGACCAGCGTCAAATAAAGATCCGAACAAAGCGCCAGCGTTTGCGCATAGACCTGTGCGCCGCCGCAAATGAACACCTCCCGTCCGGCCAGGGCCGGGTCCGTCCAATCGATCTGGCTCAACTCCGCCGCCGTGAACGTTCCGGGATGCACACAACCTCCCCGGCTCAAAACGATCGTCGCGCGATTGGGCAGGGCTTTGCCGATGGACTCGAAGGTCTTGCGTCCCATCACCACGACCTGCCCGGTCGTCATTTTTTTGAACCACTTGAAATCCTCCGGCAAATGCCAGGGGATTTTGCCTCCCTGCCCGATCACGCGATTCCGGCTCATCGCGGCAATGGCTTTGAATTGTTTCACCCGATTTTTTATGTGGCGGGAACTTTTTCGGCGGTTGCCGCAGTGCGGACAACAACATGTTGCCTCTGGATTTCGCGCCGAAAGTCTTCAGGAATCCGCGCCCAATCCACAACATCCACCAACATTGGGAGATTGCTTTTGCTCAGCGCGTCGCGTAGCGCGTAAAGTTGCTTTTGCGGCTGGTTCAGGACGTCAGGATTGCGCACGACGAGGTCGAGATCGGAGCCCTCGTGTCCGTCGCCGTTCACACGACTTCCATAAGCCCACACCTCGGCCCCGGGCGCGTGCTTCTGCAAAATGGCCACCAACAGGCGCAGGTGCCCTGATTTCAAATCAACTTTCGGCATGCCAAGTTTATGATGCTGTTGCGTTTGCTCCATCCCCAAAGTGCATGATCCAGTTCTCGAAGGCTCATGTTCTTCTCTCGCGCCATCTCTCGGCACTTCCCCAAATAATTGAAATAACTCCCGATGTCAACCGGTATGCTTTTACTCTCCACCTTCTTGAAATGAAACAACGCTTCCCATGCTCGATAATCGAGGATGGTAAAACGGTCTGGATAACAAACCGTCAAAATCGCTGATGCTATGGGAACGCCTATGCCGGCAACTTCTTCAACAAGTACCTTCATTCTGACTTCGTCGCCGGCACACTCTGCAACCTTGCTCATCAATGCCCTCGGGGTGAGTTCGGCCGATTTCAATCCCTTTTTGACTTTTGTGATACTACGATTCGATTTCCAACTTATAATCGCATAGAAGTCGAACGCATTAAGAGTGCTCTTTCTTGCGAAGCTCTTCGTGACGCAGTCAAACAAGCAGGCTTCGAGGTTGTAGTAATTCGATGAGTTTCTGAGATCTTCCCGTTCGTTCATGTGTCAAAACGATGTTGGCTCCCATTTTCCGCGCTCCAGCATATCTTTGACAAGGGCGTAATGCCGCCGGAAGCCATCGACAAACGCCTCCTGCCGAATCGAGCATTTGAACAAGTCCAAAAATGATTCAGCGTTTGGGCCTTGCTCGCACAACGGTTCGAGCGTTGCGCCGGCCATTTCGCGCCACATTTCGGGGTCACTGCTCCATTTCCGGTAGAAGCGCGGCCTCTCCCAGCCAAAGTTAACACCAGCCAGGACTTGTGGGTTTGATCCGTCATCCGAACCGATAAACTGGACGAGGACGCGTCGGCAATCACAGCCAAGTTCAGTGCAATAGAACTCACGCAGCACATACCGGCCAGGCACAACACCGAGAATCCGGGCGGAAACGACAAGACTCAATGGTTCCGAGCGGGCGGTGTCCGGACAAATAAGATCAAACGGTTGCAGCGCCATAATGCGGACCCATTTTCGGCCCCGCGCCGGAACATGCCGCCCCCCCGCCCACTTTGTCCACCATCAAATACAGGAAGGCCGCCGACCACGCGGCTGGCTCACGAAGGAAGACCACCTGTGTTTTCTCCCTCTCCTCCACACACTTGTGGCTTGTCCCGCCAAAGCATTCCAGCGACGGCGGAAGGAGAGGGGCTGGGGAGAGGAGAGGCCTCAACCTTAAATCCTTGCCGCGCAAGACCTTAAATGTGCTTTCAAATATCTGTTTACTAAGAGATATTATAACTGCATTGTTTATTTAATGAATGAGCCATTAAGGCCATGTCGAAAAGGCAGGGATATGGAGGGGCGGGAAAATCAGCAAAAGTCCATTTTTCTGCCAAACTCATTTTTCCACCTTTCCGCCGCAATCCCGTCAGCCCTGGACACAGCAGGCAGTCTCGTCGTGGCGAAGGCGGATCAAACCCCAACCATGCCGACTCAAAGCGACTCAAAGCGACTCAAAGTGATTCTGTCTGACCAGTCTCGTTTCCCCGAATCCATGCAAATCCATAGACATGAATGGTTTGCAGAATGAATTCCCCCAATCCCGCCAAACCTTGTATAACTTAGTTACACATGGTCAAAATTAGCCAAAACCCGTCGGGTTCGGGTCGATCTGGAATCGTCGGCTTTCTGTCCTCCTGCTTTTATTTATTGGAAAGATGGGGGAATCAGGTTCTTCTTACGGCGGCTTTTAGGAAATGAAGCAATGTCGCAGATGTTGAAATCATCCGGGGGCATCGGCGCGGCCACGTTGAGCAGTCGTGTGCTGGGGCTGGTGCGGGAACAGGTCTATACCGCCTTCATGGGAGCGGGCACGGTTTATGGAGCGTTTATTTTTGCCTACATGGTGCCCAATCTGTTCCGCCGCTTGCTGGGAGAAGGCGCGTTGACGGCGGCGTTCATACCGGTTTTCAAGGCCAGGGAGAAAAACGAGGGGGAGGCCAGCATGTGGCGGGCGGCCAATGCGGTGCTGTCGGGATTGGTGGTGGTGTCAGGCGCCTTGACGCTGCTGGTCGTGGGGGGCGTCTCACTCTTGTTGCTCAGCGGGTCGTGGAAGCCCGAAACACGGCTGATGCTCCATTTGCTGCGCCTGATGTTTCCCTACATGATTCTGGCCTGCGTGGGCGCGGTGTTTATCGGCATGCTCAACGCCAGGGGGCACTTCTTTATTCCGGCGCTTGGACCGGCGATTTTAAACGTGGTCATGATTGCGTCGGTCGTGTTGCTCGCGCCGCACATGGGGAAAAAACTGGAAACCCAGATTTTCGCGCTGGCCATCGGCGTGCTGGTGGCAGGCGTGGCGCAGGCCGTCTTCCAAATGCCGCTTTTGCGGAACGAAGGCTTCCGTTTTCGTTGGGTTCCGCCGTGGCGCGATCCGACCGTGCGTGAAGTCGTCATCAAAATGGTGCCGGGGATCCTCGGCGTATCGGCCTATCAAATTAACGTGATGCTGACGCAAAGCCTGGCCTGGGGCGACAATGCGCGCGTCGTCGCGCAATTTGCCGTGGCCACGCGTCTCATGGAATTACCCCAGGGGGTTTTTGGGCTTTCGCTGGCCACTTTTCTGTTGCCAACCCTGGCCGGGCTGGCGGTGGAAAAGAACTTCACCCAGTTTCGCGCCACTCTGCGTCATGGCGTCGGGCACTTGATTTTCGTCAACCTCCTGGCCTCGGTGCTTCTGTTAACACTGGCCGAACCGATGGTTCGTTTATTGTTCGAACGCGGCAAATTCAACGCGGGTGCGACGCAGCAGGTCAGTTATGCGCTGGTCTGTCTGGTGCCGGGGCTGATCTCCTTTTCGCTGGTTAACATCTATGCGCGGGCGTTTTACGCGGTGAGCGACATCAAAACACCCATGCGCATCAGTATCTTTTGTCTGGCCGTGAATCTTCTTTTCACGGCGATTTTTCTTTTTGGATTGCACTTGGGTCCCGGCGCGCTGGGACTGGCCAACAGTCTGAGCGCAGCCTGCAATCTGGGACTGCTGGTCTTCGCGCTGCGCAAGAAACTGCGGACCCTCGAGATGGCGGAGACCGTGGCGCAATTGCCGCGCCTGGCCGTGGCCGGGGCCATTGCGGCGTTGCTGGCCTGGAACGGACGCCTGTTGTGGGACGGACATTTGGGCCACGCGACTCTCGTCCTGAAATTGGGCGAAGTTTTTGTGCCGATGATCGTGGCGACGGCGGTCTATTTCGCCCTGGGCTTGTGGTTCAAAATTCCTTCCGCCGGCGAAATGCTCCGCGTGATTCAAGGGCAAAACGCCGGCCCAGCCCATGAATAAAGCTGGCAAAGGCATTGGGGCAATGGCATTTTCCGAATCGCCATGTTGAAATGCAGTTCCATCTTCCCGGGATTGTGCGCCGGTCTTCTGATTTGCGCCGCAGTGCTGGGCGCGCCCGCGCCCTCGACGCCGCCCGAGGACAAACTGGCCTCCTTCGGGTTCACCGGGCCGGAGGTTTTTCCAATTGACCCCACCATCTCCCTGCTTCATGCCGCGGACCTGGACGGCGACGGCTTGACGGATTTGATCGTGGTCAACAACTCCCGCTCCAAGATCGAGCTGCTCTACAATCAGACCGGCAAGACCAACGTCACCGCCGCCCGGCCCGGCGTGAAACCGGAGATGAACGAATTGCCGCCCGACGCGCGTTTTCGCATCGAATCAATCCCTTCGGAAAAAAGAATTTACTCGCTGGCGGTGACGGACTTGAACAGCGACGGCCGGCCGGACCTGGCCTATTACGGCGACCCGAAGGAATTGGTGGTGCTCTACAACCAGGGCAGCAACAATTGGAGCACGCCAAAACGTTGGCCGATCGGCGACGGCCAGTTGACGGCCAATGCGCTGGCCACCGGCGATCTCACGGGAAGCAAGCTGACCGATTTGATCCTGCTGGGCGAGAACAACCTTTATCTCCTGCCCCAGCAAGCCGACCATTCCCTCGGCGAGCCGCTCAAAATACCCTTCTCCGGCGCGGTCAAGGCCGTCCAGGTTCTGGACATCGACGGCGATGGGCGCGATGACCTGCTGCTGATCAACTGGGAAAGTCCGAATCCGTTCCGGTTCCGCCTGCAAAACGCCGACGGCGAACTTGGCCCGGAGATTTATTTTCCCCTGCCCCCCATCCGCGCCTATCTGGCGGACGATCTGGAGGGCGATCACAAAACCGAGCTTGTCACCATCGCCCAAAATTCCGGGCGCGCCCAGGTCTGGAACTTCGTGCGCAAACCCGCCGAGCCGTTGTCCGGCGCTTTCAAACAAGGGCAGTTCCAGGTCTTTCCCTTGAACAACACCTCCCGCGCCCATCGCGGCATCTTGTGGGCCGACATCAACGGCGACGGCCTGCCCGATCTGTTGGTGGCCGAGCCTGACAGCGGGCAATTGACCGTGCAGTTGCAGAAATCCGACGGCACGCTGGCGGCGGCGAAAACGTTTCCAACCCTGACCGGCGTGAGCGAAATCGCGGTCAGCGACTGGAAGGGAGACAGCACGCAAAACATTTTCCTTCTCAGCCGCGACGAACATCAAATCGGCGTGACGGCCTTGGACAAAAAAGGCCGCATCGCCTTCCCGACGATTTTGCCCATCGACGGCCAGCCGTTGACCATGGCGGTCGGCCCCTTGCGGCCCAACGCCAAACCGACCCTCGCGGTCATTGTGGACCAGGACACCAACCGGATGCTCGTCACCCTGGCGGCGGATGGCAAAAGCCACACGCAAAAGTTGAGCGACACATTCAAGGCCTCTCCCAGTTCGATGACGTTGCACGACGCCAATCAGGACGGCCTGACCGATCTGGTGGTGCTGATCCCTTACGAGAAAATCAAGTTCCTCATCCAGAAACCCGATCACCTCACTTTTGACGAAGTTGACCTTCCGCCCCCCGGCGGCAGCACGGAAGAACCGTGGGTCGGCGCTTCGGACGTGGACGGAGACGGCAAACCGGAATTGCTGCTCGCCCAGAAGAACTTCATCCGCGCCGTCGTCCTGACCAACCAACCCGGCCCGGGCGCCAACGCCAAGCCGGAGTGGTCGTTTGTGGTCAAGGAACAGATCAACGGAGCCTCCAGCGACTCGCGCATCACGGGGGCGGCGGCGCTCCGCAACGGCGCCAGCGCCATCGCGTCGATATTTATGTTTGACTCTGAACGGAAGGCGCTGACCTTGTGCGAGCGCGACCCGGCCGGAGTCTGGCAGGTGGTGCGCAACGTGCCGCTGCCGATGAGTGATTTCACCTCCCTGCGCGCCGTGGCCCTCGGCTCATCCAACGCCAACAGCATCGCGTTCCTCGGGGCCAACGCGGTCGGAACCATGGCCATGAGCGGGCAGGTCTGGGACCTCTCCGAACTGGACAGCTACGAAACGCCCATCAAGGACGGCCACCTGGCGGACGTGGTGGACGGGGATCTAAACAACGACGGACGCAAAGACCTTGTCTTTTTGGAGACGGCCAAAAACTACCTGGATTTGGTTGCCTTCGAAAAACCGCACAAGCTGGTGCCAGGGGACCGCTGGCCGGTTTTTGAAGAGCGCACCTTTCGCTCGCGGCGCAACGACTCCCTCGAACCGCGCGAAGCCGTCATCGCCGACGTCACCGGTGACAAGAAGAATGATCTCATCGTCCTGGTGCATGACCGCATCCTGGTCTATCCGCAGGAATAATTGACAATTGTCAATTATCGTAATTTGGGCGGCGTGGGGGCGAAGTACGTCAGGTTGAAGCCTTCGGGGGAAAAGCCGCCCGAATAAACGGAGAAGTAAAAATAAGGCGAAATCGTGTCGTAAGCCGGCAGCAGGGAAAAGTCGGCCCATTGCCGCAGTTTGGCCGCTTCATCCGCGGCATTGACGCCGCCGGGCAGCCCGCCGCTCGCCCCCAAAATCTCCTGCACCGTGACCGGTTGCGTGCGAAGCATCTCCGACAGCGCGCGCATGGCCAGATTTTGGTTCTCGAAGCCGAACAAGCCCATGCCCATCCCGCCGGCTTTTTGCGCGGCGTCAGCCAGTCCGGGAGTGTCGCCCAGGGTTTTGCCCTTGCTGTCGCTGCTCCGCAAAAACTCCTCCAAAACCCCGGGGTCTCCCGACAACGCGACATAGCCGCCGCTGCCGGCAAAGTTAAAAGAGCGCGGCGCAACCGCCCCTTGGGTGGTCGGAGTCAGCGTGTAAATCTTCCGGCCGAGAAACTCGCGCTCCTTGATGGCGCCCAGAAAACCCAGGCCGGTCTTCAGCGCCGCAGCCAGGTTCCCGGGATTGGGCGAGCCGATCAGAAAAAGTGAAGGGGCGGAATTCAAATCCGCCAGGGTGTTGCCCTGCGGGGCTTTCTCGTAATGGATGATGTCATCACCGAGATTGCCCAGCAGCTCGGATTTCAAGTCGTACTTTTCATCCTTGTCCTTGCCGGCGGTTTGCAGGACGAAGTTGATCACGCTGCTGTATTGGGGATTCAGATCGTTCAACATCGATTCGATTTGGGCCCAACTGTGCGGAATATTGATGCGCCAGCGCCAGAATTTCGTCACGTCCGCCGGCACAAATCCGGGCGGACTGGCATCCAGGGCTTCGCCCGCCAGGGCCTTGACCAGCCCGCGCCGTTTGCTCTCCGGCACACCGATGTAGAGCTGCGCGCCCAACCCTTCCGGCAAACTCCGATACGCGAGGCAAGCCGACGTCAGCCCGGTCAGCCCGAGCGCGACCAGCGGGGAATCAGGCTTGAGCGTCGGCTCGTTGCCGGCATCCGCGTCGTCGCTGGCGGGGATTTTTGTCAGGATATCAATCGAATCCTTGATATTGACCCAGGCGTACACAGGTGCGCCGCGCAATCGGCCGGCAAAGTCAGCCTGGAAGGCCGGCTGCTCTTCCAAGGCGGGCAAAAGTCCACCCACTTGCCGGATCAGCACCTTCTCGATGGCTTGGGGCGAATCGCTGACCAGCAACAAGGAGCCGGCCTGGCCGAACGTGATTTCCACCTTGTTGGTGGAGGCCTTGCCCGCAATATCGTCCCCTGCCGCCGCGCGATTCGTTGGAGACATGATTCTGTCCCACGAAAGCTCCTCGGGCGAAAACAGGAGCGTGACGCAATCAACGTCGTGGATCTTCTGGGTCTTCATGGGCTTGCCGGCCGCGGCCCACTTTTGCCGGATGTCCGCCAGGTTGGTTTGCAGCCGGGCGGCCTGGTCTCTTGTGTCAAGCAAAAGCAGCCGGGCAAAATGGCTCTCCGGCCTCCCCGGCGCCGCCATGGGCAGCACCGCAAAGGTCGCCTGCCCCTGCGCCAGCCCGCTGTACTCCGAAAAATGAATGCCCAGGCTCCTTTCCAAAGGCGTCAGGACGTCACTGCCAAACTTGTCGAGGAACTTGTCCTTGAACGGTTTGACCGCCGGGTCCTGCCATAACCGGCCATAAGGGGAATTGGTCAGAACGCTCCAGCCGACCCGGCTGTCCGGCATGGTGACCACCAGAGCGGTGTCTTTGGGCAACAGCTTTTCAGCCGGCAAAACGACTGCGCGCGCTCCCAGGCAAAAACCGCCCAGGACAAGGAGCAGGATGAAGCGATGCGGCATAAATTCAGCCGGGCCCCATCACTGCGAAGCGGCTTTCCTGGCCCGGCTGGGCGGCTCCAGATAGCGATACGGATTGCTCGGATTGTCGTTGTCGTAGGCGTAGGATTCGCGGTGGTCCAGGAAAAACTTGACCGCTTCCACGGGAATGGCAAACCCCAGGCCCTCGCCGAAAGTGATCTTCATATTCGTCACCCCAATGACTTCGCCGCGCATATTGAACAGCGGTCCGCCGCTGTTGCCGGGATTGATCTGCGCCGTCGTCTGCAAATACAGGGTGCCCTCCAGTTGCCGCGTCTTGGTGCTCACGATCCCTTCCGTCACCGTCCGCTCCAGGCCGAGCGGGCTGCCGATGGCAAAGACCGTGTCGCCCACCGCCAGTTTGTCGGCATCGCCCAGCATCACGCAGGAGAATTTCGGCGCGTCCTTGTCCTCGATGCGCAGCAGGGCCAGGTCCGCGAATTTGTTCAAGGCCACGATCCGGACTTGCTTGTAAATCTTGCGCTCGATCTGGCCGTTCCTTTGCAGATAAACCTCGACGGAAATCTGCGTTTCGCCCTCCGTCACATGAAAGTTGGTGATCAAAAATCCGTCGGGATTGATGAAGAAGCCCGAACCCAACCCGGCCGGCGTGCGCACCTGCACCACCGCTTCGCCCAACTCATTGGCCAGTTCGCGCACGCTGCGTTCCGGCGGCGGCGCAACCGAGGTTGAATAAAAACCGCGCTCCATGGCGGGCGCGGCCGGCGCGGCTGCAGCTTTGGCGGCCTTGGCGTTGTCCTCCAGCAATTTCACCACCTGGCTCCTCGGGATGGCCAGAACAGTGTAGCCTATGTCAATAATTATCTGGTCCTTCTTGTCCTCCAGGATTTTACCGGTGACGGCGGCCCTCCCCTTCAGCTCCACCGTCGTTGCCCCCAGGCTGAACCCGCCCAGCAAAACACAGACGCATAGCAACACTTTCAACATGGCATAATCTTATCCTCTTTCACGAGAATGACAAGCCGGTTTGGACCTGGGCCGATGACAAATCACAGATTTTGAATTGCCAATTCTCAATCGCAGTACTCGAACAAAGTGGACCGCGCCCCGCCGCTCACCTCCCAGCCTCCAACACCTGCCGCGCCCGTTGCAACACCGATTGAGGCGTTATCGAATGAAGGCAGGCCAACGGCTCGCGGTAAGAACATCTCTGGCTCATGCACGGCACACAAGGCAGGGCGGTGTTCTGCAACACGTTCTCAGGCTGCCCGTAGGGTCCCGTGCTCAACGGGTTAGTCGGGCCGAACAGGGCCACGACCGGCCGCCCCAGCGCGGCGGCGGCATGCATCGGGCCTGTGTCGTTCGTGATGACCAACTGGCACAAGCGAAGGCACTCGATCATTTCAGCCAGCGAGGTGTGCCCGGCCAGGTTCAGACACTTTTCAGGGGCCGCCGCCGTGATCATCTCCCCGAGCGGATGCTCGTCTTTGCTGCCGAAGATGACGCATTTCAGGTCTGGCGTCCGCCCCAGCAGCAGCTTGACCAGCTCAACCCAGTACGGCAGGGGCCATCGTTTGTTTTCCCATCGCCCTCCCGGCAACAGCGCGACCCAGCGTGTGCCGGCGGGATGCCATTTCTGCTCGACTTGCGCGGCAATCTCAGGCCGGCGCGGCAGCCACTCAAAATCCCAATGCACCGGTACGCCCAACAGGGGCAGCACCGCCAGATAACGATCCACGGCATGCTGGTCGGCGGGTGCGCGCGGCGGGGTCAGATCGTACAAGGCGCGCGCCCCTTCACGCGAACCCTCGCGCAAATTATCCAGGCCGATGGTCAAGCCAGCATTGGCCAGCCAGGCGAACAGGCTGCTGCGGGCCAGTCCTTGCAGGTCAATCGCCCAGTCAAAACGCTCCTGGCGCATCAGCCGCAGGCTCTCCCCAATCTCCGGCCAGCGCCGCGGCGCCGCCCACCGCCTGCGGTGGAACGGAATGATGCCGGCCAGGTCGGGGTCCTTCTCCAGCAACGGCGCCAGGGCCGCCTCCAGCCACCAGTAAATCTCGCCTTTGGGAAAATACCGCTTGAGCAACCTCAGCACCGGCAACGCGTGAATCACGTCGCCCATGGAACTGGGTTTGAGAATCAGAATTTTCAACTACGGGCGTTCCCGCGGCCCCCGGTTATTTCCCGACGGCGAGCCGCTCCGCCAGCCGCGCCGGCAGGCCGGCCGCAAGGATCTTCTTCTGGGTGGTGGGTATGTCATATTCCAGCCGGCGCAACTCGATCGAGCCTTCGTCCATGTCATAAACCACGTAGGCCGACCTCGGATTGCCGTCGCGGGGCTGCCCCACGGCGCCGACGTTGACAAAATATTTCCGCCCCGCCTCGACCTTGAATTTGGAGTAAGTCCCGCCCCGCACCACGCTGTCACGTATAAAAGCCACCGGCACGTGGGTGTGGCCGAAAAAACAAACCGGCGTGTTTTGATAGGTGAAACTGGCGGCGGCCGCCAGTTTCTCGAAGACATAGCCCCAGCGCTGCGGACCATCCAGGGTGGCGTGGACAATGGTAAAGTTGGACAACAGCCGGACGTACTTGAGGTCATTGAGCCATTTCTTGTCCTCCGCGTTCAGTTGTTTGCGCGTCCAGTTGACGGCTTCGGCGGCGTGAGGATTGAACCCTTCCAGCGGCTCATCCGTCGAGCAATACTCGTCGTGGTTGCCCTTGATGGTCGGGATGTTCATGGCCCGGACCTTGTCCAGACACTCCTTGGGATTGGCATTATAACCAACAACATCCCCCAGGCAGGCGATATGCGTGCATTTCTGTTTCTCGATATCCTGCAAAACCACCTGGAACGCCTCCCAATTGGCGTGAATGTCTGCAATAATCGCGTACTTCATCTTGTCCTGTCCCGGTCTAACTTAATGCATGATCTCAAAACCACGAAATTCATTTTTTGCCTCGCGCCACAGGGTCTGTTCCTGCCGCATAAATCGCCCCACGTCCGAGTCCCGCACAGCTTGGAGAAAGGCTTCCAATTCCTCTCTCATCCCTTCCGCCACCAATTCCACCCGTCCATCGGGCAGATTGCGCACCGTCCCCGTCACCTCGAAACTGGCCGTCAACACCCTCACTGCGTAACGAAACCCGACCCCCTGAACATGCCCGGAGTAAATATTCGTCACGCGCTCTCGTTTCATGGCCAATGCCAAGCCGGTAAATAAAGCCAAACCCGCCCCTATTGTGCAACTGAATTATGCAAGAATCAAACACACTCGTCAGTTCGCGTTCCCGACAATCACCGGCAGTTCAATCGAACTTGCGTTTTGCGGCGTGTGCCAGATGTGCTGCGTGGCTTTGACGAAATCGCCGGGCTTCGCGAACATGACGTTCGTCACATAGCTTTGCGGATTGCGATCATACAACGGAAACCAACTCGATTGGATCTGCACCATGATGCAATGCCCCGGCAGGAACATGTGGCTCGCATTGGGCAATCGCAGCCGGTAGGGCAGCACCTTTCCCGCCGTGATTGCCTGCGGATTGGCCGGGTCCTGCCGGTAACGCCCGCGCAGAATGTCAGCCGAGAGCATCTGCTGATAGCCCCCCAATTTGGGATGGTCGGCAACTTCCTCCGGCCAGACGTCGATGATCTTCACCACCCAATCCGAATCGCCTCCGCTGGTGGATGCATAAAACCGGGCAATCGGCTCGCCCGCAACCCGCAACGGCTCTTTGAGCGGTTCGGTCTCATAGACCAGAACGTCCGGGCGGCAGGCGGCGAAACGTTGATCATCAACGAGCCATTCACCCCAGGTCGGGTCCGAAGACATGGTGGGCCGCTGCCGGTATGGAACCGGCTTTGCCGGATCGGAGACATACTCGTCATATTCCGTCCTGGATGCGACCGGCGGCTCGAATCCGAGTCTGCCGCCGGGAAGAAGATAAAGATTGCGCGCGTGTTCCGGGCATCCTTCGGCGCAGCAGCGCGGCCAGCTATCGTAGCGATGCCACTGGTCCGCGCCCGTTTCATACACGAGCGCGCGCGGCACGTCCGGCATGGACGCATCCTTCAGGTAATGATCCAGGAAAGGCTGCATCACCGCGCGCCGGAACCACGTCGCCGTGTCGCCTTCGAACTGAATCTCGCCAATACCGCGGCCTTCGCGCCTACCCTGGCCGTGATTCCACGGGCCTAAAACCAATGCCGTATAGGAATTCAGGCATAGATGACGCCTACCGAGTATTGGACAGTTCCTTTGCGGCAAGTGTTTTTGCGTAGCCGTGGCCAACTGCTGACCGGTTGGCGCAACGCTCGCGGGCAGGA
>Ga0224554_1000620_pt1 | contig 27926 bp, 19 predicted proteins | sample 714S22024metaG_FD_180666 | JGI IMG/M metagenome (GOLD analysis project Ga0224554, IMG submission 180666) | Peat soil microbial communities from Stordalen Mire, Sweden - 717 S2 20-24 | ecosystem: Environmental > Terrestrial > Soil > Wetlands > Peat | place: Sweden: Norrbotten County, Stordalen...
CGCGTCTACGCTTGTGCCGCGCCTCGACAAGAATGCAAAGGTGCAAGCCGTCCAATGGACGAAGCATAAAACGGTTGGTGGCAGGCTGATGGGTTGAAGAGAAAATCCCGTCGTTCGCTGAATCCGAGTCATTGTGACAATATCACCAATCCACCCGCAACCGCGAATCGCTTTTCCCGAGCGGGAATTCCGGGTTCCCCAGAGCCTGCCCTGAGCGCTGCCGAAAGCCTGCCCTGAGCTAAGTCGAAGGGGGGTCTCGATTTTGAGACCTGGGATTCCACTGAGCGTCCTTCCGGGGCTTAACAGGCTGCGGAAAAACTCGTTCGGGCGGTAGGCCAGGGATTTATCCCTGGCACTAAGGCAGCAGAATCAACGCGGGCTTCAGCCCCTGCGGTATGCTTTTTGCCGCTTTTGACCCAGAACAGGCCCTTTTCCGCAGCCTGTTTAGCCCCTGAGGAGTGTCCATGCCGAAGCACCCCCCTGATTCTGGACCTTGATCAAAGACTCCTTGCCCTCCAGGAACCCTCCATGGAGGTATCATGAGAACTCGTAACCCTGCTTCGAAAACCATCCTCTGCGATGAGCACCTTCGCAATCGGCGTCAAGGAAAAATGAAAGAAACTGGAACCAGAAAAGTCGAGCTCTTCGAGACAAGTCTTCGGGATGGGATGCAACAGCCCAACCTTGAAATCTCCGTCCCCAACGCTGTCGGGCTTCTGCAGCGCATGGCCGCCTTTGGCGTTCACTTTGCTGAAATCGGTTTTGCCGGCGCAAACCAATTCATTGCGGACTTGACCGGCGCACTTCATTCCGCCGACACAGGCCCCATGAAGCTGGCCTTGTTTGGCCGGACCCGCGGCCGTGGCGCCAACGTTCAGCAATGGCCCGATGTGCAATTCATCGTCGCCAACAAGCAGCGTGTTTCCGTTGCCGTCGTCGTCGTCAAATCCAGGCTGCTCGATGTCATGAAGTCCCTGGAAACCACTCCGGAAGAAAACCTTCTCATGGCCAGCGAAACCGTTCAGTGCCTTCAGGACAACGGCCTTGAGGTCATCGTGGACTTTGAACACGCCATGGACGCCGCGTGTGGCCGCCGTGAAAACGGCGAGAATTGCGACGCCGATTTCAGCAAGCGCAGCCTCGAATACTTCCACCAGATGACCGAGCAATGCGTCCGCCAGCAAGTAAGCCGATTGGTGGTTTGCGACACCACCGGCGGCGCCAGCCCTGAAGAAGTGAGTCAATTGATCGGCGGCCTGACCCTCGCTTACCCCAAAGTCAAATTTGGATTTCATGGCCACACCGATCGCGGTCTTGGCGTTGCCAATGCCCGAGCCGCCATTCTTTCCGGCGCCGTTCAAATCCAAGGCACTCTTCTCGGAACCGGGGAGCGCTGCGGCAACGTAAACCTCACCACCGTCGTCGCCAGCATGCAACTCAGGGGTGAAGCTGAGTTTGTCTCTCCTGAATCGCTCGCGGGCCTTACCAGCCTCGCGCATTCGGCCTACGCGGCTTTTTCGCTTGAGCCCCCGCACGGTTCGCCGATTGTTGGACCAGGCGCTTTTGGAACCTGGGCCGGAATGCATGGCAGCAGCGAGCGCAAGAACCCAGGCGCTTACCTCTGGTGCGATCCCGCCAGAGTCGGCGCAAGCCCGGTGATCGGCGTGAACGGTCAATCGGGAAAAGCCAATATCCTTCTGCTCTCTCAATCGCTCGGTGTTGCTCTCGATTCCGCACAGGCTCAGGTTCTCATGGACGACAACCAGGCAATGATTGAAGGCGGCGGCTTCACCTCCAGTGAAGTTTCGTTCAAACTCGCCTGCATGAAAGTGCTCAAGACCCTGCGCGATCGCTTCACCGTCAAAAGCTGGAGAGTGCTCGACGAATCGGACGAAACCGGCAACAGATACGTGCAGGCCTCCATGTTGCTTTCCATCGGCGACTCCGCGATCGCTACAACGCGAGCCGAGGGCTCCGGCCCCGTCGATGCGCTCACCAAGGCCATGCGCCGCGAATTGGAGAAATGGTACCCGTCTCTTGCGCAGATGCGTTTGGGCACCTTCAGCGTCACCGCTCTTGACGTGACCGCCCACGACACTGCGGCCCACGTTCGCGTAACTGTAAGCTTCAACGCCGATGGTCACGAACCGTGGAAAACCGCCGGAGTCAGCAGCGATTTGAACCAGGCCGCACTCATGGCCATCGTAGACGGCTTCCATTATTGGCTGCTCCAGATCCCCGACTAATTGCTTCTCGTCCTCAATGGAAACCAGGTCTCTGACCGTCTGGTTATGTACCGGTAAAAAATGTAGCGCCGGCCTCCTGGCCGGCTGTAGCGTGGGCCTCCCGGCCCACGTTCGTTCATTGGATAGAACATCTTCATCCGGTCACGGACCCAGGGTGGGATAGCACGCCGCTGCGGCCGACCCCTGATCCCTGACCCCTGATCCCTGATCCCTGTCGTGCGGTAAGCTGGTGCGGGGGTATTCTCCATGCGACTTCGGAATTGGAGCAGGCTGGCTTCCGCATCGCTTGCGTTGGCCTTCGGGCTCGTACTGGCTGCCCAGCAGCCGGAGGCATTCAAGGGTCAAAATCCGGCCCTGCCGCTCATTCATGTGGACAACGGGCCCAACTCCGCCAACGCACAAGCGCAGCACTATGTGGTGCTTGTCTCGCTCGACGGGTTCCGCTGGGACTACGCCAAACTCTACGGCGCCACCCACCTTCTGGCCCTCGGCAAACAGGGCGTCTGGGCCCCGAAGGGCATGTTCCCCAGCTATCCTTCGCTCACGTTTCCCAACCACTTCACCATCGTCACCGGGCTCTATCCCGAGCACCATGGCCTGGTCGCCAACGGCTTCTACGACGAAACCAAGCAGGCCCGCTATGCCATCCGGGACACCCAGGCAGTCAACGACGGAACCTGGTATAACGGCACTCCTTTGTGGAGCTTGGCCGAGAGCCAGGGGATGCGGACGGCCAGCTTATTCTGGGTCGGCTCTGAGGCCAAAATCGCCGGCTTCCGCCCCACATGGTACGCGCAGTTCGACTCCAAAACCGAAGCCACAGACGCCGTCGAGCAGGCGCGGATCGACAACGCCGTTGCCTTGCTCAACCTTCCCCAGGCGGATCGTCCGCATTTCATTACCATTTACTACTCCGAGCCCGACCACGAAGGCCACGAATTCGGTCCCAACGCCGCGGAAACCAAAGCAGCCGTCCTCAAAATGGATGGCCTGGTCGGCAAGCTGAAAGCTGCCCTGGATGCAACCGGCTTGCCCATTGATTTGGTGATTGTCAGCGATCATGGAATGGTCAAGAGCCAAGGCGGCTGGATCAACCTTGACCAATTCGCCGATCTCACGGGCTTTGAGGCCGTCGGGCCCCTGCTTTACGGCAAGACCGAGGAAGACCGCGTCCGCGTCTACAACCAGCTCAAGAAGGCCTCGTCCCAGTTTGTCGTTTACCGCCGCAAGAACGTGCCCGCTGATCTCAACTACAGCCAGAATCCCCGCGAAGGCGACCCCGTGGTGGTAGCCACTGGCCCCTACGCCATCCGCGCCCACGCTCCTCCGGCCGACCGGCCGGATACTCCGCCGACCGCCGGCATGCACGGATTCGATCCCCACAAGTTGCCTGAAATGAAGGCCAGCTTTTTTGCCGCCGGCCCTGATATTGTTGCAGACAAGACAGTTGCACCGTTTGAGAATGTCAATCTGTATCCCTGGCTGGCTCACATGCTTGGACTCAATCCTCCAAAGACCGATGGCAGCCTGAACGTATTGGCCGGAACGTTGCGCGACGGCGGCGCCGAGGGCGAAAAGTAGACCGTCTTCAATCTGACTGGAAAGTGGGTGCCCCACCCTCGCCACGTTCTTGTTTTTGTGGCTAGCAGCCTGTGGCAAAAGTAATGTTTTGAAAGGGCACGACTTTAGTCGTGCCGCAAGACTGAAAATAAAGGATGGGCTTCAGCCCCTGAGGGAAGGTTTTCAGAATTTTCGAATTTTACCACGGACTGCTAGGGTGGGAAGCAAGTCAAAAGGAGCAAAGAAAGTGCAGACGATTTTGGGAATTGACGGCGGAGGGACACGCACTCGCGCCTCGATCATTGCGGACGGGCGCGTACTGGCTCATGCGGAAAGCGGTTCCATCAAGCGCTTGCGGGTGGGCGCGGAGGCCGCCGAGCGGAATCTGCGCGCTCTGCTCAAGGATGTGTACGCCCAGGCCGGCGTAACCGCCGTGCGCGCGGCCTCGGTCGGGGTGGCCAGCGCCAGCATGCCGGGGACGCTTGAGTGGATCACCGCGGTTCTTCAGGACTTTGGCGCCGAGCGCTCTGAAGTCGTTGGCGATGAGGTCATCGCTCTCGATGCGGCCTTCCAGGGCGGCCCCGGAATCTTGCAGATCGCTGGAACCGGCTCGAACACCATTGGCCGCGCGCCAGACGGCACCCGGGAGTGTGCGGGCGGGTACAGTTCGCGCCTGGGAGACGAGGGTTCGGGCTACTGGATTGGGGTCAACAGCGTGCGCCGGGCGCTCCATGCCTATGACCGCGGAGAGCCGACACAGATTCTCGAAAAGGTGGGCGAGATTTGGGGTACGCCGAGCCTTGAAGACCTTGTGAGTCTGGGCGACAGCACACCGGGACCGGACTTTGCCGCGCTTGCGCCGGCGATCAATGAGCTGGCCGAGGCTGGCGACCCGGTTGCGGTGGGCGTTTTAAAGCAGGCCGCCGCCGACCTGGTCGAGTTTGTGCTCCTGGTGCGCTCCAAGCTGCGCGGCAAACACGCGATCATGGGCGAGGTTCCGGTGGCCTGGACCGGCGGCGTGGTCGAGAAGATGACCCTGGTGCGAGGAGCCTTCTTCTCCGGCCTCCATGCCGCGGCGCCGGATATGAAAGTGGGGGCGGAGGCCATAGTCTCCCTGGACGGAGCGTTGTGGCGGGCGAAGCGGCTGGCGGAGTGACGCAACCGTGCCGGCGATTGCAGCGTCAAGCGGGGTTGGTTATCGAGCGAGGAACGGAATGACAGACTCAGCGCATGAAGCAACGAAGGAAGATAGCGCGTGGAAGAAGCTGCGTTTTAGGATATTCTTCCGCTTGCGGGATCGCTTGAGCACGTTGGTTTTGCGCCCGATGCGAGCCGCATATTGGTCACTGCAAGGGATGGAGATCGGCAAAGGAACGATCTTTTCCTCGTTATATGTCACTTGGCCTCACCAGGTGCGGATCGGCAATCGATGCATCATCGAGCACGATGTGTACTTTCACTTTGACGGGATCTTTCAGCCTGGACCGAGCATCCTGATCGGCGATCGTTGCTTCATCGGTTCAGGTTGCGAATTCAATATCACTGATCGCATCGAGATCGGGAACTACTGCGCCATTGCCAGCGGCTGCCGTTTTGTTGACCATAATCACGGCACGGCGCTTGGCGTTCACAGCGGCGATCCCTGCGAAACCAGTACTCCGATCTCCATCGGAGAAGATGTCTGGATTGGCGCAAATGCAGTCATCCTTGAAGGGGTCAAGATCGGCACAGGCGCGGTGGTCGCCGCGGGTGCGGTGGTCACGGCTTCGGTTCCCGCGAATGCCATTGTGGGTGGTGTGCCCGCAAAGCTGATCCGTTACCGAATTCCCGCTGAGGAAACGACGCCGCCGTCCTGAGTGCATTTTCGCCGATCGTGTAAGGTCATAGCCCCACTCTCGCCGCGTATCTGTTTTTAAGGCTAGTGTCGGCTAGTTCTTTGACCGTATGAAAATGTTCCTTTTGGAAATGTAGCGCCGGCCTCCTGGCCGGCTGTAGCGTGGGCCTCCCGGCCCACGTTCGTTCATTGGATAGAACATCTTCATCCGGTCGCGGGCCTAGGTCTTTGGCCGTATGAAAATGTTCCTTTTGGAAATGTAGCGCCGGCCTCCTGGCCGGCTGTAGCGTGGGCCTCCCGGCCCACGTTCATTCATTGGATAGAACATCTTCATCCGGTCACGGACCTGGCATGAAGCCCGCATCACAAGATCCCTGAAAATGCCCTGGACTGGTTATGAGAATTCGCTCAGCGCATGGCTGAAACTTCTTTTCCCCCCAAAACGGAAGCCACAAGCGCACCCTGGCCATCCACAGCAACAAAGTTGGCTGGCTGGCCCACGGCAAGAGAGCCGGCTCGATCGCCGAGGCCGGTCATTGCAGCCGGGTTGGCCGTGAGCAACTGCAGCGCCTGCTCCAGCGGCGCGCCGGTGAATGCAAGAAACTTCGTCAGCGCGCGGTCAAGGGTCAGTAAGCTTCCCGCCAGAACACCGCCCATCGAGGCTTTCCCGTCTGCTACCTGGACCGTGAACCCGCCCAGCTGATACTCCCCGTCGGGCATTCCCGTGGCGCTCATCGCGTCGGTTACCAGAATCGCTCGCTTCGGGCCCTTGGCCCTCCACCACAGCTTCACCAGTTCCGGATCGGTGTGAATGCCGTCGCAGATCAGCTCGGCAAACAGAGAATCGCAGGTGAGAACGACGCCCAGGATGCCGGGTTCGTGATGGTCCAGGGCGCGCATGGCGTTGAATGTATGCGTCGCGCTCACGGCGCCGGCGGCAATTGCGGCCCTGGTTTCCGCCGCGGTTGCATTCGAGTGGCCCACGGAGACGCGGACGCCGCGCGCGGTAGCGTGGGCAGCCAGTTCCGCCGCGCCGGGCAGCTCAGGCGCCAGCGTCATCAACCGGACGTGACCCTCAGCGGCCTCGTACAGCCGGTCGAATACACCGGTGTCCGGCGCCAGCAGGTACTCAGGGGGATGCACCCCGCGTTTGGCGTGGGAAACAAACGGCCCCTCCAGATGAATGCCCATGCGCGTGGCTTCCAGGTCAGCCGGATTCGGAGCCTTTGCCAGCAGCCTGGCCAATCCTGAAAGCGAGCGGAGGGTCACATCCAGGGGAGCAGTCACCGTTGTGGCCAGATAGCTTCCCGTCCCGTGCGAGGCCAGAAAACGGCCGATGGTGTTGAGCGCTTGCGGTGTGGCTTCCATGACATCGTGGCCGGCTGCACCGTGGATATGCACGTCAAGAAACGCCGCGGCCAGCGTTGCGCCGGAATAGTCCAGGACGACGGCGTGGGCGGGCAACTTGCCGTCCGTTCGACTGGAGACGGAAGCAATCCGCCCGTCCTCAATCTCGACCACAGGATGGTCGATCAAGCTGATCCCGTTCCAAAGCTTCTCCGCCGTGAGCACCGTGCGCATATAAAGATATTATTGCAGGCTCAGCGAACCGAGTGCGCCGGGTTCAGGCCGCGCTCGTCCCCCTTGATGAGTGGAGCCCGGGAACCTCAGTTGATTCGGTGTTCCCTTAGTGAATGAGCGTGTCGCTGCCCGCTGGGCGCGAGCCACCCTGCATCTGCACTGCTCTAAGGACCGCTTGCGTGGCGGCGACTTCGGCCCGGCAGGCGATGAGCAGGGCCGCGAGGTGAGCGAACTGCGAATTCATGTGCAGGCGCAGCTCATCAACGGCCAGCTCCAGCCGGTCATTGGCAACAATCTGTTCGCCCTGGCTCGCCTGCACGGACTTGAGGTTGGGCAGGATGACGTCGGAAAGCATCCGGGAAAGGGAATCAATAGCTTCGTTCATGAGCAGATTCTAAGCGTAAACCGCCGGAAGCGCCTGATTACGGATAGTGTCGCTTTGGTAATGGGTCTGCGACGTGGATACGTCCTTGCCGGCCATGAATTCGAATGGAGCCGGAATCTAACAGCGATGTAAAGCGCAAGTGGCGGCAGATTTGCTATGGTTTTGTCATGAATATGAAGTTCATTTGCGCGATTGCCGGAGCGGCCTTGGTCCTCGGGCCGGAGCTGCTTGCGGCACAGACGGTCGATTTGTCCACGAGCAAACAGTTGATCGGAGAGATTCCGGGGCATCCGCAAAGGCTGAACAGCCTGCCGATCTCCATGGCTGTCTCTCCGGACGGGCGCTACGTGGTCACGGTGAACGCCGGGTATGGGACTTTCGAGTCGCAGTATGAGCAGTCGCTGGCTGTGTTGGATACCCAGACGGGTATGCTGGCGGATTTTCCCGATGCCCGCACGGCAGCGAAGCTCGCCAAACAGACGCTCTATTCCGGTCTCGCGTTCAGCCGCGACGGCAGTCACGTGTACGCAAGCATGGCCTCGAGTACCGACCCGCTGGGCGATGGGAAAGACAAGACCGGCAGCGCTGTGGTGGTTTACAGCTTCACGGCGGGAAAGATCGCGCCGGAGCGGCTGATCCATTTGCCGCTCGAGACCCTGGCCGCGGGACGAAAGACGAAGCTGCTCGGCGGAGTGGAAGGCGACAAGGGAGTGCCATTCCCGGCGGCGATTGCGGTCGTCGGTCCAGCCGGAGCGGAAAAGCTCCTGGTCGCCGAAAACCTCTCTGACAATGTGCTGCTGATCGACGCCGCCACTGGATCGATCGAAAAGCAGTTTGATCTATCTGAGAGCGACGCGGTGCCCTCCACCTATCCCGTTGCGCTCGCGGTTACAAAGGACGGCAAGCGCGCGTTTGTGGCCTTGTGGAATGCTTCTGAGATTGTGGAACTCGATCTGGCCAAGCGGGTGGTGGGGCGAAAGTTGGCATTGCTCAAGCCGTCCAGCCCCGTTGCTCCGGGCACGCATCCCTGCGCGTTCGAGTTTTCGCCCGATGGAAAAACGGTCTACGTGGCGCTGGCCAATCGCGATGCCGTTGCGGCCGTGAATGTGGGTGCGGGACAGTTCTCAGTGAAAGGGTACTTCGATACCCGCCTGCCGGGCCAAAGCTACTTCGGCGCGGAGCCCGAGGCGCTGGCGGTCAACGCCGACGGCAGCCGCTTGTATGTAGCCAATGCGGCTAGCGATGCCGTTGCTGTGCTGGACACAACGTCGCTGACGCCGAAGACGGCCCGCACCGGCATGGCGGAGCCGATCGGATTCGTGCCCACCGAGTGGATGCCGATGTCGATGGTGTTTCTTCCGTCCGCGTCTGGCGGAAAGCTCTATGTTGCCACGGCGAAGGGCAAGGGAACCGGGCCGAACAACATGGCCCAGCGACCGGCCGAACCGACCGAGTCGACCAAGGGAAACAGCCGCAACTTGAGGAAGACCGCCTACATCGCCACGCTGTTGTACGGCTCCCTGGCCACGCTGGATGCGGCTGAAATCGAGAAGGATCTGCCGCGATGGACCTCGGTGGTGCTTGAATCCAACCGGATGAAAGCCGCGGAGGAGAAGATCGCCTTTGCCGGCGAAACGCAAAACCGGATCAAGCACATCATTTACATCATCAAGGAGAACCGGACCTACGATCAGATTCTCGGCGACCTGAGCAAAGATGGAAAGCCGGTGGCCAACGGCGACCCGAGCCTGACCATGTACGGCCAGACAATCACGCCCAATGAGCATAAGCTCGCCCTACAGTTCGGCGTGCTGGATAACTTCTACGACTCGGGCGAGGTGTCCGGCGATGGCCATGTCTGGTCGAACGCGGCCATCGGCTCGGACTATCTTGAGAAGACCTGGCAGCAGAACTATCGCGGCGGCCAGAGGACGTACGACTACGAGGGCGTGGTGGCCGAGGGCTATCCGCTGCTGCAGAAGATCCCCGATGTGGACGAACCCGGCAGCGGATATCTTTGGGGCAATCTGGCTGCGCACGGCAAGACCTACTACCACTTCGCCGAATTCATTTCCACCACATTTTGCAACGAGGCGCAGACCGCGAACCCGCAGCAAGGCCCAATGCTCGAAGGCCGCAACTGCGCGCGCAAGGCCATTGCGCCGGGTGAGGCGATTCCCGCCGAGTGGGGCGGTGGCGTGAACAAGTTCGCGTGGCCGATTCCGCTGATCGCCACCAATATCGCCACCAAGCCGCAACTGGTGGGGCACTTTGCCGAGGAGGCGCCGGACTTCAACCTGTTGGTGCCGGACCAAATAAGAGCGGACGTCTTCCTCAGGCACCTGAAGGTGTGGGTTGCGGAAAAGGAACAAGGCAAGGACACCATGCCGTCCTTCATCAACATGCGGCTCTGCGACGACCACACCGCCGGCACGCGCCCGGGCAGTCCCACGCCTAGAGCCTCGGTGGCCGATAACGACCTGGCCGTGGGCCGCCTCGTCGAGGCTGTCTCGCACTCGCCTTTCTGGGACGATACGGCGATCATCATCCTTGAAGACGATGCGCAGGATGGCGGCGACCACGTGGACGCGCACCGCAGCGTGGCGCTGATCGTCAGCAAGTTTGCCCCGCATGGCGCCGGCGGCGCAACTTTTATCGACAGCCGGTTCTACTCGACCGTCAGTGTCGTCCGGACCATGGAGTCGCTGCTCGGGCTGCCTCCGATGAACAACAACGATGCATTCAGCCCGCTGATCTCGAGCGAGTTTACCGGCGCGGGCGATCAACCGGCCTATACGGCGGACGTCTCCAACCGCGACAACGGCCTCATCTACACGGCGAACGCCAAGACGGCCGTGGGCGCCAAAGAGAGCATGAAGATGGACTTCCGCCACGCGGACCGCGCCGACGCGCAGAAGCTGAATGTGATTCTGTGGAGGGATGCCATGGGCGACGCGGCGGTGCCTGCGATGCTCAAGCAGCGGCACAAGAGAGAGACCAAGGACGACGACGATTAGGACGCAATCCTCTGTTCCCCATGTGAGCCCGATGATGCAATTCCCCTGGATGGTTCAAGGGAGCGCTGTAAAAGGCCGTTTTTTCCTCTCAAGCTGACCCAAAAAGCCGGTTCTTGAGTCAAAAGCCGGGGTTTTTCAGGGGTTCATGTTTACTGATAAGTACATGGGATCGATTACTCAAATCATTGATTCTTTGGTACTTGACTTGAAACCTCCTTTTCAAAAACCGTTGTTTGGGGGGGAGGGGGGGTGGGGTACAGGGGGGGTACGGACCGGGAACAGGGATCAGGAACAGCCTGCGCCTTCGGTCCTGGTTCATTCTTCCATTGTGCGCGCTGGAAGCGAAATCATCTGCAAACCCCTGCGGCACGGCCAGCGGCACCCGCGTTGCAGTGGCCTCTCGATCATTCGATGCTGCCGCGTTTGGGGAGGCCGGGGTTTCAACGCCGGCAAAGGCCCATCCACACTTTTCGAGAATCAACCAGCGCGACAGAGTCGCGTTCGCAGAGCGCATTGGCCTGTTGCGGCAAGTGACTTGGCGATTTCCCGGGCCCGAGAATCCGGATATTGGGTGCCCCGATTCTGGTTCTTCCTCCCGTGACTTGGGCCACCTGCCGGAGTCCTACATTTGCTCATAACCTATCTAAATAGCACATACTGAAGGGCATAGATACGCTCCTCTGGATGGCGTCCGGTAGCCAGAAAGATAATCTTGGTTACCCCGTGTTTTTTGGATACACAAACGTGCATCCAAGTGGTATTGTGTCTCTGATGCCTGCGAAAGATGCCGGAATACGGATACGCGTCGAGAAGGGGCTGAGGGAGTCGTTCGTTGAGGCTTGCCGAGCTCAGGGCCTTCCCGCATCCGACGTCTTGCGCGATTTTATGCATGGGTATGCGGAACGGCACCAAAATGGTTTGCAAGGAAACCTGTTCCTAAAGCGCCCGGAGGGGAGAGGAAATGCAGGCAAAGGAATTAGTGAATCAGCTGCCGAAAGATGAGGCAGACATGTGCTCCGAATGCGGCCAGCCAGCCGACAATGGAGAGGGGTGGGACGGCCTCTGCGGATCGTGCGCTGATCGGGTGGAAAACGAGTTGGAGGATAGGCGGTCATGCTCGGCCTGATGGCGGGCCAAGACCAGCATGAAGGACTCGAATAGCGCATCGTGCAATGAGGGCGTTCAAGATATGATCCTCAACCCGGAACGGATTACGAATCGAGAAAAGCTAATTCTGGCTGGGATGTACCTATCTAAATTCGATTCCAACGGGCTAGAATGGCTCGGATTCCAGAGCTTTGCTGAAGCATACAATGTGATCGGATACGCGCTAGGTTCCCAGCCTGCGTCCATCAAGAATTATAGGGATGAGTTCGACCCATTATTCCCAAACCGCCGCAAGGGATGGCACAAACGCCCGATCCGCGAGAATCGCCTAAGAGTGTTTGAAGAATATAAGAATCTAGATTCCGAATTGTTCACGGGCCTGATTAAGTCCTTCGTGGGCTACGACGAAAATGTATTGAGCGAGGTGCAGGAGGGGGAAGAACGCGAGGACGTTTCCTCTGGTTTTGCGAAAAGGCTGATCATCGGTTTGGCTGCAGAACAATACTTCGAATCCGTTCAGCCCAACCTGCCCGAGTTTCATGGTTATGCATTGGAGAACACCACCCGGCTTGGGTGTGGGTATGACTTTAGGTTATCCACGCCCGAGCGCAACGACTTTTTGGCCATTGAGGTTAAGGGGTTACGCGAACAGATGGGCAGCATATCGTTGACACCGAGAGAGCATGAGGCCGCAGCAGCAATGCGAGTTGCGCTATCCAAAACAACTGTCAGAAAAGCTTGTCGCCTTCATGACGAAATAGCCCGATGCCTCAGGTCCCGACTTTAGTGTCTGGGATACCTGTTGATCTTGCAGTTATTTGTTCCCAAGCCGTCGGCAAACCGGTAGTTGACCCCGCGCACTGACGGGGTCACTTGACGCGAAATCGCCTCATCACTCGCCGGGGCCGGCAGCTTTCTGGCTGGCGATCCAGGCGTCGATGCGGGTGCTGAGAACGTCCAGAGGCAGGGCGCCGGTGTCGAGCACCTGGTCGTGGAAGGCGCGGATGTCGAACTTGGCGCCGAGAGCGGATTTGGCGCGATCGCGCAGCTCGAGGATTTTGAGCTGGCCAACCTTGTAGGCCAGGGCCTGACTGGGCATGGAGATATAGCGGTCGACCTCGGACTGGATGCTGGTATCGTCGATGTTGGAGTGGTCTTGGAAGTACTGGACCATCTGCTCGCGGGTCCAATGCTGGGAGTGGACGCCGGTGTCTACCACCAACCGTATCGCCCGCCAGATATCGCCTTCCAGGCGGCCGTAGTCGGAGTAGGGGTCCTGGTAGAAGCCGACATCTTTGCCGAGGCGCTCGGCGTACAGGCCCCAGCCTTCGACGTATGCGGTGTTGCCGTTGTACTTGCGGAAGGTGGGAACGTCTTCCTGCTCCTGGGAGATGGAGATTTGCAAGTGGTGGCCGGGAATGCCTTCGTGGTAGGCGATGTCCTCGGCTGAATAGAGGTTGCGGCCGGCTGCGTTGTAGGTGTTGATGAAGAGGCGTCCGGGACGCGCGCCGTCGGGAGTGCCGGATTCATAGTACGCAGGCGCGGCTGTCTTCTCCTGGTAATCCGGAACCGGGACAACTTCAAATTTGGCCTTGGGCAGGCGGCCGAAAAGCTGCGGAAGCTTGGCTTGCATCGGCGTGAGGTATCCGCGATAGGCGTCGAGCAGCGCCTGGCGCGAGGCTGGATGGAGCTTGGGATTGGTCTTGAGGCTGGCGCGGAAGGTTGCCAGATCGGCAAACCCGAGCTTTTGGGCGATGGCCAGCATCTCCGCCTCGTCGCGCTTCACCTCGTCGAGACCGAGCTGGTGAATCTGCGCCGCGGTCAGATCGGTGGTGGTGGTGCGGCGGATGAGGAACTCATAGTACTTTTTCCCATCGGGAAGGGAATCGATGCCGAGCTGCTCACGGCCAGCCGGGACGTAGCTCACTTCCAAGAAGCGGGCGAAACGCAGGTAAGCCGGCAGCACTTCTTTGCCGATGGCGTCGAGCATCTCCGCCTTGATGCGCTCCTGCTCGGCGGGCTTGATGGTGGCGGGAAAGCTCTTGAGCGGCAGCGCCAGCGGCGATTCTTCGGGCTTCTGGCTGGCCATGCCCTTGACCTGCTCGAGCGCCTTTTGCAGCAGATATTTCGGAGGCACGCGGTGGTCTTCCATGCCGATGGACATGTTGGTGGTTACCTGGTCGAAGGCCTTGGGGATCAAGTGCAGGCGGGCGATCCAGTCGTCGTAATCCTTGACGGTGGTGAAGGTGAGCTGGGCGACGAGGTTTGGGTAGGCGATCTGGATGCCGGAGCGCTGGGTGACGGGCATCTCCCACTCCTTGAAGTCTGCGGCCTCCTGGCCTTCGGCGAAGAGGCGCAGCAGCAGTTCGCGGCTGGTTTTTTCCCGATTGGTCAATCCGGCGGGATCGATGGCTGCGAGGCGCATCAGGAGGGCTTGCTCGCGCTCCAGTTTTGCGTTGACGGCTCTCACGGAGTAGTCGTCGATCTGGTCGTTGTAGCGCTTGTCGCCGATGGTGGAGGCAAACTCGGGATCGTTCTTGAGGCGATCTTCCCAGTAGTCTTTGAAGATTGTGTTGAGGGCTTTGCGGTTTGACTCGATGGAGGCTGGGGTCGCAGGAGGGCTGACCGGGGCTTGCGGGCGCAGCGCAGGCGCGAAGAGCAAGAGCAGGAGAAGGGAGACGGCCGGAACGGGGAGATTGAATCTTCTCAACGGAGCGGGGCCTCTGGATGAGACTTTAGACGAAATTGTCATCCAGTCGAGTTTAGAGCACGAGGGCGGGAGGGCGGGGATGGGTGCATGGCCTCCCACCCTTCGCCAGGAAAAACGCGGAGGATGGGGCACGCGGCCTACCTCGAATGTGCCGCGCAATTCGGGTCGGCAATCTCGACGCGGCGATTCTTCGCTCGGCCCGCGTCGGTTGCGTTATCTGCAATCGGCCTGGTCTTGCCAAAGCCTTTGGCTGTAAGCCGGTCGCCGGCGATCCCATGCTGTGTGAGCCAGGTGACGATCGCCTTGGCGCGCGCTTCAGAGAGCGTTTGATTGTAGGCATCGCCGCCAACGTTGTCCGTGTGTCCCTGGACTTCGATCTTGAGCGTGGGACTTTTCTTCAACAGATCCAGAATCTGCTGCAGCACCGGATCGCTGGCAGGTTGAAGCGTGGACTTGTTGAAGTCAAAAAGCACGCCGTAGACAGCTACGTGGCAGTTGGTCTTAAGGTTGCTGCCCATGTCTTTGTTCACGGCGCCGGCATCGGCGACACGAATGTCGAAGGTGTCATTTTTGTGGAGAGACGCCCACAGGTTACGGCCATTCTTGGTGAAATGCGCCGAGATGATCACATCAGCTCCCATGCGTTCATCGACAATTGTCCAGCCAGCCGCGGTCAGCGCGTCGTGATATGCGACGCGGAAGAGCGGATTGGAGAGTCCATCTCGCGGTGCGTAATATGCCTTGATGATCGAGCCGGAAGCTACCAGCTCCGGCTCATTTGCACCCTTGATTGCGACATAAAACGGCGCAGGGTCCGGTGCGCTGCTTCTGAACCGGGACCCCGGCAGCGGGCCCAGCCAGGGAAAATCGCCCGCAATAGGATTAACTGGTTCAGGCTTTGTGGATGGCGCCGTCAGCGTGAACTTGAAAGGCATTGGCGCAACCTCAATCATGTCCACTCCAGCGCGTTCCGGGTCGCCGGGGCCGGTTGTGGCCCATGCCTCCACCCCGTCTTTCTGATAGTGGAGAAACAATTCGATTCCTCCTGCGGACCACTCATGCACTGCGGTCCATCCGTTGGCAAGGAAGGCCGGCTTGATAATGGCCCAAATCGCATCCTGCTTGATGGCGCCGGGAACGATGACGGGAAACTGCCAATGCTTTCCACGCAGCACCTTTCCGATCCCGTTGCCTCCCCGGTCCCCATCCGGCATCTGCATTTCGGTCCAGGGCTCGTAGGTGATGCGGTACGGCTTGCCTAGCTTGTTAAGGAAGCTGAGCTCGGCCGGGAGCGGCTGCTCCTGCGCCAGGAGCGGAAGGGCGGTGAAAGCAAGCAACGCGGTAATGACCGCGAAGCGCAGACGGGACGCGCCCGCCCCAGAGAGCGACACAGCAGGTTGGCGCATGTGCACCTCAGAACCTTCGCAGGGTAACATACGGAGGGCATTTGTCATTTTTTTCTTGCAGTTGCGCCCAATTCGATTTGTAACAGCAGGTCGGCCAGTGTTCGCCGATCTGCCTGGGCATGACCTTGGGTTGACGGTAACCGGCCAATGCGCTCATCGAGCGCGACTTCGTCGCGCCGATTGATTTTCAAGGTGGGTGGGGCGCGTTGTGGCACGGTTGAAACCGCGCCCTTTCAAAGCGACGAAAGACGAATGCAGGTCCTTCGGCTCCGCTGAAAAGCGCTTCGCTCGGGATGACCGCCTCTTATATGTTGCTCAGGATGACAGACAGTTTTGATCAGTGGGCGAGGATGGTTTCGTTGCCCAGGATGCGGTAGAGGGTGGAGCGGGAGATGCAGAGCTGGCGGGCGGCGCGGAGCTTGTTGCCGCGGTTGAGGTCGAGGACGTATTGGACGTGGTGGCGAATCATGGCGTCGAGCGAGAGGTTGTCGGTTTGGCTGGCAGAGTGGAGGTCGGGCAACATGCCGAGTTGCATTTCAGGGGTGATGGGGAGGGCGAGGTCATCGGGGCGGATAACGCCGTTTTCAGCTTCGAGGAGGGCGGTTTCGAGGACGGAGGCGAGCTCGCGGACGTTGCCGGGCCAGTTGTGCTGGAGGAGCCGCGCGAGCGTGCCGGGGCCGAGGATGACGGGGCGCTGCTGATAGCGGAGGCAGATGCGGTCGAGCAGGGACTGGGCGAGGGAGGCGATGTCTTCACGGCGCTGGCGCAAGGGGGGAATGGCGAAGCGGACGGCGGTGAGGCGGAAGGCGAGGTCGGGCAAGAGCATTCCCTGACCGGCCATTTGGCGAAGCGGGGTCTGCGAGGAGGCGAGCAGAACGGCGCGGCCCGGGGGACGGTCCTGGAGGCCTTTGAGGACTCCGAGCAAAAGGCCCTGGCCTGGAGGGGCGAGGAGGTCGACGCGATCGAGATAGGTGAAGCCGCCGAGGGTGGCGGGATCGGCGTCGGAGACCAGCCATTCGCGGGCGTCGCGGCGCTGGAATGTGGAGCCGGCGAGTGGGGAGCGGCTGAAGAGATAGCGAGCCAGGGTTTGCTTGCCGGAGCCGGGCTCGCCTTCGAGGGCGGCGACCTGGACATGAGGGGCGGCCATTTCGGCCTGGAGGATGAGCTTGCGCCAGGCGGCGCTGATGCCGACCAGGTGGGCGGCCTGCGGGGAGTCTACATCCACGAGGGTGAGGCCGGAGACGGACGGCTGGAATTGGGAGGCGCTCTGCATGGATCTCAACGTGGCTCGCCTCCCTGGCCCCGGCGTACCCTAGCGGGCCAACATAGGTCTTATCGGCGGTTGAGCGGAAAGCATGAACCGGAGAGGTTGGAGTTCTCTCCGGCTCGGGTGGGTGGCAACGTTTTGTGTTTTGTAGGTCTTGACGGGGGTTTAGCGGAAGCGCTTGGAGGGCTCGTCGGAGAAGATCTCACCGTCGCGGATATGGACAATGCGATGGGCATAGTCGGCGATTTCGGGCTCATGGGTGACGAGCACGATGGTGTTGCCGTTGGCGTGCAAGGTGTCAAGCAGGGCCATGATTTCGAGGCCGGTCTTGGAGTCGAGGTTTCCGGTGGGCTCGTCGGCGAGGATGATGGAGGGCCGGTTGACCAGGGCGCGGGCGATGGCCACACGCTGGCGCTGGCCGCCAGAGAGCTCGTTGGGCTTGTGGTTCATGCGCGATTCGAGGCCGACATCGGTGAGCGATTCCTTGGCGCGGGCGATGCGGGCGGCCGCGGGTGTGCCGTTATAGATCAATGGCAACTCGACGTTGTGGAGGGAAGTGGCGCGGGCGAGCAGATTGAAGGTCTGAAAGACGAAGCCGATCTCCTTGTTGCGGATGCGGGCGAGCTGGTCGTCGTCCAGCTCGCTGACCAACTGGCCGTTGAGCCAGTATTTGCCCTTGGAAGGGGTGTCAAGGCAGCCGATGAGGTTCATGAGCGTGGACTTGCCGGAGCCTGAGGGGCCCATGATGGCGACATACTCGTTGTGCTTGATGCGCATGGAGACGCCGCGCAGGGCCTGCACCTGCTGCTCGGAGCCCATATCGTAGGTGCGCCACAGATCCTCGACGACGATGACATCGCCTTGCGGCTTAGCCGCCGATTGCACACGTTCTTCGCTGCCGATGCTGTCCAGAGCCATCCGATTCTCATCCTTTGCGTGTTGCAAGCGATTTGACGATTTGCTGCCGTTAAGAGTTCCCGCCGGCCTCCGGTGCAACCGGTTTGACGGTGTCCCGCTTCACCAGTGCATTGTTCTTCAAGCCGCGGAGCGTTTTGTATGGGCCGGTCACGATCTCCTGCCCCTCGGTAAGGCCAGACAGCACCTCGATGTCGGTGGCGCCGGTGATGCCGGTGGTGACGGGGACGAACTTGGCCCGGAGCTTTCCTTTTGCGTCCTTATTGACGACAAATACACCCTGAATCAACGGGGTCTTCGTTGCGGAAGAGGCCGCCGCCGCGGGAGAACTGGATGCGGCCTGCACGCCGCCCTGGCTTTTGGGTTTGTCGTCATCCGGGTTGTGCATGGTGAGCGCCTGGATGGGCAGGGAGAGCACGCCTATCTTGTGCGCCGTGGTGATTTTGGCGGTGGTGGAGAGTCCTGGGCGCAGGTCGCTGGTCGGGGCGTCGAGGGTCACCACAACCTTGAAGTCCTTGGCCTCTTCTGTCCCGGAGGTCGATTGCGAAGTGGCAATGCCGGTGGAGCGCAGCAGCGCCTGGTCGCCGACCAAGGTGACGTGTCCCTTGAATACCTTTCCGGGCAAAGCGTCCACGGTCACATCGGCTGGTTGTCCCAACTGAATGTTCACGATGTCGGTTTCGTCCACCTTGACCTCGGCGGTGACCACACTCATATCGGCGAGGGTCATGAACGTGGAACCCTCGGTGTTCTGGATGCCTTCGACGACGGTCTCGCCTTCACGGACCGGCTCGTTGGTGACGATGCCGTCAAACGGTGCGACGGCCATGGTCAGGTCGAGGGCATTTTGGAAGGAACGCAGGCTGGCTACCTGGGTTCCCAGGTGACCGCGCATGGAATCGGTCTGCGCCTTGGCCTGGTTGAGGCCAGCGACGGCCTGCGCCACGGATGCGACATCGGTGTCATAGGCGGCCTTTTTGGCGTCGAAGTCCTGCTTGGCCATGATCCCGGCCTGGAAAAGGCCCTGCGCACGCTCCCAATCGAGACGCTTCTGTTCCAGATCGGCCTTGGCGTGATCGACGTTGGCCTCGGCGGTCTTCTCCGCCGCAATGTAGGAGGCAATATCGGTCTTGGCTGCGGCGATGGTAGCCTGCTGGCCGGCGACATTTGCTTCCTGTTGAACATTCTCGATGGTTGCGACCGTCTCGCCCTTCTTTACAGCGTCGCCCTCCTTGACGTAGAGGTGGGTGACGCGGCCCATGGCGGTGGCGCCGAGGTTGACGTAGGTCTTGGCCTTGATCTGGCCGGTGCCGCTGACCACCGTGGCCAATTCCTGCTTAGAGATCTTGGCGGTCAAAACCTTGGTATAGCCGGACTGCTGATGGTAGATGAAAAAAACCACAAGTCCGGCGGTAACCAGGACGGCGAGAGCAATTAAGAGAATTTTCTTCATGGGCGGTTCGTGCTCCAGATCTCTCCAATTTCAGTGTACGCAATTGTCGCCGGTATGGTTCCAGATGGCAGCAAAATCGATTGCGCATTGGCCGGGACGGCAGGAGGCTTCCGACGGACACCGGGTGGGCGGTTCTCGATGAGATCCCAGCGGGGGCGACCCCGGCGGGTGAAGACCGCGGAGGCGCCATCGAATGTTGCTCCTTCAGTATTATGAAACATCTTGTCTGGTTTTAGGACGGCTAAACGGCACGGCTGGTTTCAAAGCCTCTTGCAAGTGGAGATCTGACCCGATCTTTTGCGTTTTTTGGGGTTACATTCACGGCCATTTCGCGTCCAAAGGGCAGCCAACTCCATACGGATTGTTGCTCAGCCTCACCGGGACCCGTAGAATAAAGGTTCGCAGGAGTTTTGAAGGCAATGACGCTTAACGGTCGTAGTTTTCTGTTTGCCGCACTGGGTTGCGGCCTCGTTTTCATCCCCGCTGTTGGGCTTTTGGCCCAGCAGACGGCCAATCCTTCCGCATCGGCCCAACAACAGGCTCAACCGGCTTCCAGCCAGGGCCAGGAACCGGACCCGCTGAAGCGCGAGCGCTCCGACAAGGAGAAGTTCGCCGCCCAGAAGGCGGTACGGCAGGAGTTGAAGGGCGCCTACAAGACCTGGCTGAATCAGGATGTGCTCTGGATCATCACCGACGAGGAGGCCAAATCCTTCAAGAACCTGAGCAACGATGAGGAGCGGGACGCGTTCATTGAGCAGTTCTGGCTGCGGCGCAACCCCAATCCGGACTCGCCGGAAAACGAATTCCGCGAGGAGCATTACCGCCGCATCGCTTACGCGAATGAACACTTTGCCGCGGGCAAGCCGGGCTGGAAGACGGATCGCGGCCACATCTACATCTCCTTCGGCAAGCCGGACTCGATCGATTCACACCCCTCCGGCGGCAGCTACAACCGGCCTATGGATGAAGGCGGCGGCGAGACCTCAACCTTCCCCTTCGAGACCTGGCACTACCGGTACCTGGAGGGCGTCGGGGAGAACATCGACCTGGAGTTTGTCGATTCATGCCAGTGCGGCGACTACCACTACACCATCGATCGCAGTGAGAAGGATGCGCTGCTGCATGTGCCCGGAGCCGGGCAAACCGAGTACGAACAGATGGGCATGGCCAAGAAGGCTGACCGGTTCAAAGGCGGAATGGAGAATCTGGGCACCGGTCCGATGTCGTCCTCGCAGCAGTCTAAAGAGTTCGATCGCATTGAGCAGGCGGCCAAGCTGTTCGCTCCGCCGCCCATCAAATTCACCGACCTTGACAACTTTATCTCTGAGCACAAGCTGCTCACCGGGCCTCCGTTTCCCTTTGACGTCCGGACGGACTTCATCAAGGTAACGGATAGCACGGTTCTGGTACCCATCACCGTGCAGTTGAAGAACCGCGACATCACCTTTGTGACCAAGGACGGCGTGTCCAAGGGGGTGGTGAACATTCTGATCAAGGTGACCACTCTCACCCACAAAACGGTGCAGAGCCAGGAGGACACGGTCTCAGTGGAGCAGCCCGCCGAACTGCTGGAGAAAAGCCTGAATCATCAATCGGTCTACTGGAAGGCTCTTCCCCTGCTCCCGGGCCTCTACCGTCTGGACATTGCCATCAAGGACGTGAACAACCCGGACCATGTCGGGCTCTATGGCCGCAGTCTTAACGTGCCCACGTACAATGACGAAAAGCTGGCCACTTCATCGCTGATATTGGCCGACGAGATGAATATCGTTTCCTCGCGCGAGATCGGGGCCGGCAGTTGCGTCATCGGCAATACGCATATTTGTCCGCGGGTGAGCGCCAACCCGGCCACGCCGGTCACGTTCAAACGCGCCCAGGAGCTTAACTTCTGGATGCAGGTCTACAATCTGGGTATCGACGACGCCACCAAGAGCAACCAGGCCACGGTGACCTACCAGATTACGCAAACCGCAACCGGCGCGGTGATATTTGAAAAGGAACTGGAATCGAAGGACCTTGGAGCGCACAGCGACCAGTTGACGGTGGAGAAAAGCCTGCCCATGGCGGGCCTGGAACCAGGAAAATATAAGGTGACGATCAAAATAAATGACACAATCTCGAAACAAGAGATTGCGCAATCGGCGCCTTTTGTCGTGGAATAGGATGTATCCAGCGCAGCAGGGTTATCGGACTGAAGATTCGGAGACCCGCGCAGGTTTGAATTGCAAGCGAATTGCCAGAGACGCCGCCAGGTCATCCATGGTGATGATGCGCAGGGTTCAACTCGTCGTTTTCGCAGCGCTGATAGCCGGGGGGAGCGTTCCCGGCATTTGTGCGCCCCTTCACGGCGTTGCGTCAGGATCGGTTTCCGGTCTGGTGCGCGACTCTGCCGGCGTGGCGCAGATCGGTGCGATTGTCCAGTTGATGCGTCCGGACCTGACCGTGATCGCCAGCGTCTATACCGACAGCAAAGGCGGCTTTGCATTTGCATCGGTGCTTCCCGGCCGCTATGCGGTCAAGGCGATGGGCACGTCGTTTTTGCCCTCGTTGCGGGAAGACGTCCGGGTCCGCACCAGCACGGTTGTCAATCTGACCTTGAGCACCTTGTATGAAGTGATGCAGTGGCTGCCGGCTGAACCGCGCGCCGGCAATGCCGAACAGGACGACTGGAAATGGACTTTGCGTTCCGCTGCCAACCGCCCCTTGCTCCGCTGGCTTGAAGATGGGCCGCTGGTGGTCGTTTCCGACGGTTCAGGCGCGACGCCCAAGCTGAAGGCCCGGCTGCTGGCCTCTGGGCAGGAGGGAACCTTTGGCGAGAGCGGCGAGCGCATCTCCGCTACCGTGGAAGAGACGCCGTCCAACAGCCGCGAGCTGCTGGCCCGCGTGGATTTTGCCCCGAACACCGATGCCGGCATGGAATCGATGCTTGGCTTCCGCCAGGATCTGGGTTTTGCCGGGTCAGTTCAATCGGTGGCTGCCGTTGCGATTCATCCGGAGATGGACGCATCGAGCGCCGATGGATTGGATGAGGCCGCGGTCCGCACCTGGGAGACGATAAATCTAGGCGACGAGATCGAGGGCGAGGTGGGTTCCACACAGGTGTTGGCGCGCTTTGCGGGGCATGACTCGAACAGCGTGGCCACCAACACCGTGGTAACGGCACTGCCGTTCGCCACCGTGGGCTGGCGGGATGGGAACTCGACCATTCGCTACCGGATGACGACTTTCGTACCCGGTTTGCAGGGCGCGGATGACACGGAAGCACAGGCCTGGATGCCCCAGGTCTCTTTACACAATGGCGATTTGGTGCTCGAACACGGGCTGCACCAGGAGATCGGCTGGGAGCGCCGCACCGATGCTTCCGGCATGGCGGTGCTGGTCTTCGCAGACAAAGTGGACAACCCCGTCCTGGAAGCAATGGGCCATTTTTCACCGGGCACTGCCGCCTCGGATACGGGCGCATTCCTCTTCGACCGCGCCAGTGGGCTGCTTCGCGCGGCCGGTCCAGGCTTCTCGAATGCGGGGTTCCTGGCCAGCGCAGAACGCCGGCTGCCCGGTGGCAACCATATCCGCGTCAGCTACGCCAATGGCGACGCGCTTGTTTTGCCTTCCGCAAAGGTGGGGGCAGCGGCGCCTGCCGCAGGGCTTGCCGCGATGCTTGCCGCAGCCCATCCGCGGCGCGCCCAGACTTACTCGATTGCGCTCTCCGGCACTCTGGATGGCACCGGAACCCGCTGGCGGGCCAGCTACAGTTGGCAGCCGGAAGACACCGTCACGCGAGTTGCTCCGTATGCGGAGAATGCCGCCGAGCCCTACCTGAATCTTCACCTTCGCCAGCCCATCCACCTGCGCCGCGACGGGACGGGTGGCCTTGAAGCCCTCCTCGATTTGCGCAATCTGCTCGACGAGGGCTACCAGCCCTACCTCTTGACCGACGGCTCTATCCTGGTCTTTGCCCAGGATCAGCGCAGCTTCAGCGGCGGCTTGGCCTTCACCTTCTAAAGTCTGGAATTCCGCTTTCTCTCATTCCAATTGCTCAGTTCCGCCACGCCGCGGGATGGCGCGTCAGGATGGGCTTCTGGACGGGTTTCTGCTTATGAGGCGCCTTTGGAATCTGCTCCCGGTGTGTGCTATATTCTTCAAGGGCCGGCATGAATTTTCAGCCTGCTCCAGCCGTGTGCAAAACACCCACTCCACGGTTCATCCTGATTGCCTGGACGCGTAGCTCAACTGGCAGAGCATTCGGCTCTTAACCGACAGGTTGTAGGTTCGATTCCTACCGCGTCCACCAATAGAATCAATTAGTTAAGACGGTTCCCCGCGAAACCATTTTCCGATACCGGGGAAAATACCGGGGACTCCGCTTCAATTCTGCCTCCATTGATGCTTTCAACCGCTCCCCTCAGATCGTCAAGAGAGAAGTGCCCGTACCGCCGCGCCATGAGTACCATCGTGGACGCACTCCAGCCCGCAATCTTGGCAACTTTGGCAATCGGGATTCCCGCATTCAGCATCCGGGAAACTGCCGTGTGTCTCAGGTCATGGAACCGGCAAGCCAACGGCGCTATCTTCTCTTTCGTGTCCGTCTCTGCCGTCTCCCCTTTCAGAATCTTTGCTGCCCTCAGTCTCGCCGCTTCCCACGCTTCCTTGATGCTCCCGATGGGCTTGGAAGGGTCAATGTCGTAAGCCTTGGCACAGAACTTGTCACCAGCCGCGCCGTACCGCTCTGCCGGGAAAACGTAATGCTCCGGCTTGCGCTCCGGGAAGTGTGTTGCCCAAAAGCTGAGAGCGGCAATTGCCCTTTGACTCAGGGGAATGATGCGCCCCGTTCCGGCAGACGTTTTATCCTTGCCCCATTTTAAGCAGCGATTCTCAAAGTCCACACAGCCCCATTGCAGCGTCCGAATCGTGCCATACCGCGCCCCTGTTTCAATGGCCAGGGTGACGAATGGAACCAGAGAGCGGGAGCGAGATTTACCGCAAGCCTGTAGCAGCGCCGCTTCCTCTTCCGGGTTGATGGCCCGCCCTATGTCGTCCCGCGTCGCCAGCATGTTCACCTTGGGCTGCAACCGCGCCCACTGGCCGGAACGCTTCAAAATCGCCCGAAGAGTGCCGATCTCCAGATTGACCGTCTTCGGGGAGGCTTCTTCTTTCAGCCGCTTCCGCTGGTATCGAGCAACGTCTGTGTCGTCAATGTCGCACACGAGCATCTTGCCCAATTCCGGCAGTAGGTGGGCAAGGTTGGCCTTTTCAATAATCACGGAACGCGGGGCAAGCGTGGCCTTTTTCATCTCCAGCCATTCCTCTGCCGCAACAGAGAGCAAGCGGGGCTGCTGCTGCTTCCTGATGCCCGCTGAGCCGTCCTTCAAATCATTTTTCCGCTTGTCTTCGACATCTTTGGCTCGCGTTTTGGAAGTCATCCCCGTAGTTTCCCGGATGCGCTGTCCATGGAAAACGAAATCCATTGTCCAAACCTTGCTGCCCTTGTAGCGGAACACTGACATAGCTACTTCCTCCCTGGGTGCTTCTTGCGTCGATTGCGGTTGACTGCCTTTTTGTGTGTCTTCCAATACTTCTGGTTGCGAAGTGCTGTCCTGCACGCTGTACTACATCCCTTGGTCCCGCGCCTAAAAACGGGGAAATGGCCGCCACAATTGAGGCACGTCCCAATTAGCCGCTGCGCAAGAAAATCGAGCCGCAACTGGAAATATAGGGCTTCCATGATCCCCTCATTGGGCATCACGGGAAGCTCTATTACCTCGTTTTCTACAGGGACGAGAACCGGAGCATGTCGGTTGAGCAGATCACAAAGCACCTGTCGAGCGCAGATAATGACCGCAGGTTTTTTGTCAGATTCGGGAACTCCCTTGCTACCCCACAGTTCCAATGCCAGAGCTGAAAATCTCTCGGCAATTCCATTCCCTACGAAATCCACTCCTGTTGGAATGGGTGGAATGACCTTCGGAGTATCTTCCATGTTTGCCTCACAACTTGGGTTTCGCATATTGGGCGGCAAAATGATCTTCAAGGCAGATACGATCTCAGCGGGATCGGCCTTAGCGTTTCGGTTCAGTTCTCGAATAATCTTTACGGCACCGGCAAAAATCTCCTGGCCCCTGCGCAATTGTATTAAGTTCTCCAAGACCATCAGCGTCGTTGTGCCGTTGCTCTCAGGGTTTCTGGACAATACCCTTCCCCAAACCGGGCCGAACCTCTTTACGAAATCGATCAGCTTCTCATCGTCCGTCGCGTCGGCATACTGATAGACCCCACTTCTCTCTTCAGGGCGCCTCACCTCCGACTGCCGCAGGCGCAACCGCCGGAAAAAGTCGAGATTGGAAAGATTCTTCCGGTCGATTTCGCCCGTACTAAGCGGACCGTAGATATGTCCCCAGCCCGTTACCCAAAGAGAATCCTCCTCGACTTTTACGTCAATCCTTTGCGCCCAAACCGGACTAACCACTCTGTTTCCTTGCTCTTTCATGTTTAACTCGCAAGATGTTTTCTGTATCGCAAGACATTCTATGCGATACGTTTAATCTTGCGCTATTATTCAGAAGTAGTCAATAGCAACCCGCAACAGGAGGAACGAATATGCAGTCAGCCCCATCCAAGCAACCGTCCAGATTGATGCCGCTCTCGGAGGCCGCCCAGGAGTTGGGCGTTACAGTGGCTTGCCTAAGATCATGGATTTATCGCAGAGCTATTGCGTACACGAAGGTTGGTCGTTGTGTGCGCATTTCCGCTGACACCGTTCAAAAGATCATCGCTCGTGGCACAATTCCAGCCCTCGAAGAACGTGCATGATGTGGAGAAGGCGGGAGCCTTGCCGCTGTGTTGCCAACCAGTGAAATGAAGTGAACTCAGAGCATCCCCTCGGCCTCGGTCGAGCGGACACGCACCGAAAATGTGCGCTATGGGTTGAAAGGCCAAGGATAGAGGTATGTCTTGGAGAGCTACAGGACAAAGACGGATTCCAGTAACGGCGAAGATGGAAGGGAACTTTCTCGAATCGAAACTGCCGGCAAAAGCCTTTGCAACGCTAACGACACCGCGCCGGGTGGGGCAGCGCAGGCTCGCGGAATCATTCTCTGCGTGGATTCAAGGCGTTCAGGCTCACAACCGGGTGACGCTTGGCTGGATCAGGTCGATTGAAAAAGATTCGCAGCCACACATTCACGCCGCGCTGATTGCCGCTGTCCGCTTGGACTGCACCCATGCGGCGATGCTGTGGCGAGCGATGGTTGCCCCCCGCTACTCGGAAGCAGCAATAGTCAAACCGTATCGGCGCGGCCTCTGCGGACTCGGATACGTGCTGAAACGACTTAACAACTTCGACGGAGACATTCAATTCAGCGAAAACATAACGTCCTTTGCAGCCGGAAACGGAAAATCTCTATTTCGGACAAGCTCGGCAGAGAGGCGGCTACATCGACGAATCAAAGCGCAGTTTGTCCGGAATTCTAGCATGCTCTCCTGCTAGATCAAAGCTCCGGCAGATTCAGAGGATAATGATTATGCCTCTTGCCTGCGCCAGAACGCTTCCAGATGGCACTTTCCAGCCTCTCGACGTGCCCAAGCCTCACTACAAGCCTGCAAACGCATTGGCGAGGCTTCTGAGGAGCCTTTGCCGGACCACTCGTTGTCAGGTTTCTTACCGCCGCTCTCTTCTGAGCTAGATCGCAGATCGCTTTCTCCTGCGGCTTGCCGAGGCTGTGCTCAGTCGATGTGCGGTCGAAGAGGAAGCGGCAAGCACCTTGCGGCCACTCCAAAATTTGGAATCCGGCCCTGCCCCGTCAATCCCATTACGCAGACCCAACAGTCCGGCAAATCATTTCTGCCAGTGACCTCAGGAGGTCCGTGGATGCGTTGATGGCTCTTGGTTGAGGCCTTTAATCACCGAACGCGCCGGGGGCTGTTCTGTTCTGCGTGTGGGTCTTTGGGTGGAGTGCGGGAGTGCCGAGCTACAACCAGCCACGGAAGGAGCTACGGAACCAACGAGGGATAGGCACCCCCACTGTTTTATTGTGGCAGCAACGTTACGCTTTGTGCAAGGCTAAGAGAAGCCACGGATGTTGAGCATGGAAAATGCCTCGAAGAATTCGACTCGCGCATTCCCCGCTTGCGCCATGACTTGCGCCCCTGCATGGTGACTTCATCCCAGGGGTGGGCATCCGCATACAGGATGAGCATAGCTGTCCAGTGCCCAACAAACAGACTTGAGAGATTTGCGCCGAGCATAGTCAACTGTGGGATCGTTGAAGGCCATGTCGCCGCGTCACCACAGGAACGGGATCGGCAAAGCTAAGAGTAAGGGTTCCCCCGCTGAGAGGTGGGCTTTCCGGGCTACGCTGACCACTTGCGCCCCGGTCCGTCACTGAGAGATAGCAAGAACCTGCAAAACTCTTGGCTTGGTCACTTAAGTTTCAGCATAAGCATCACTCT
>Ga0224554_1000622_pt1 | contig 27844 bp, 25 predicted proteins | sample 714S22024metaG_FD_180666 | JGI IMG/M metagenome (GOLD analysis project Ga0224554, IMG submission 180666) | Peat soil microbial communities from Stordalen Mire, Sweden - 717 S2 20-24 | ecosystem: Environmental > Terrestrial > Soil > Wetlands > Peat | place: Sweden: Norrbotten County, Stordalen...
AGGCGCCGGGTGGTCAAGTGCCCAGACCCTCACGCCGCGGCCGACCCCTTTACGGAGACGGCCGACCCGCTCGCAGGCTCGAGGGCCGAGGCGACGAGCTCGGCGACGTCGGTGACCAGATGCACGTGGAGGCCCTCGAGGACGTTGGCCGGGACGTCGTCCAGGTCCGGGCCGTTGCGTGCCGGCAGGAAGATCTCGGTCAGCCCTGCGCGGTGAGCGGCGAGCAGCTTCTGTTTCACACCGCCGATCGGGAGCACCCGACCGTTCAAGGTGACCTCCCCGGTCATGCCCACCTCTGAGCGGACTGGCCGGCCGGAGGCGAGGGACGCGAGGGCCGCGACCATCGTCACGCCCGCAGAAGGGCCATCCTTTGGCACTGCACCCGCCGGGACGTGCAAGTGGATCGCGCCGTTGGCGAGGCGTTCTGTGTCGATGCCGAGCAGGTCCGAATGTGAGCGCAGGTAAGACAGCGCAATCTGAGCAGACTCCTTCATGACGTCGCCGAGCTGGCCCGTGAGGACCAGACGCGGTTCTCCCTCCATAACCGTCGCCTCGATGAACAGGACGTCGCCGCCGGCGCCGGTGACTGCCAGCCCGGTTGCGACGCCTGCGACGGCGGTTCGTTCGGCAGACTCGGGAGTGAAACGGGGACGGCCGAGGAATCCCTTCAGGTCCTTCGTCCCGACCTCGACAGCTGTACCCGCCAAATCGCCGGCGAGACTTGTCGTCACCTTGCGGAGGATCTTCGCGATCGCCCTTTCCAGCTGGCGGACCCCGGCCTCGTGTGTGTACTCGGTCGCGACGACACGCAGAGCCGCCTCGTCAATTGTGACCTCGTCCGAAGCGAGCCCCGCGAGGTCGATCTGGCGCGGAACGAGGTGGTTGCGGGCGATCGCGACCTTCTCGTCCTCGGTGTAGCCGTCGAGCCTGACGAGCTCCATCCGGTCGAGGAGCGGTGCGGGGATCGTCTCGGCAACGTTCGCGGTGGCGAGGAATAGCACGTCCGACAGGTCGAGCTCTATCTCGAGGTAATGGTCTCTGAAGGTGTGGTTCTGTGCCGGGTCGAGCACCTCGAGCAGCGCCGAGGTGGGGTCACCGCGGTAGTCGCTGCCGAGCTTGTCGATCTCGTCGAGCAACACGACCGGGTTCATCGACCCGGCTTCGCGTATCGCCCGCACGACGCGTCCGGGAAGGGCGCCGACATAGGTGCGGCGGTGGCCGCGGATCTCGGCCTCGTCGCGCACGCCACCGAGCGAAACGCGGACGAACTTGCGTCCGAGAGCCCGGGCAACGGACTCGCCGAGCGACGTCTTTCCCACCCCTGGCGGCCCGACCAGCGCGAGAACGGCTCCCGAGCCGCGACCGCCCACAACCTCGAGCCCGCGGGCGTGGCGGCGGCTGCGGACCGCGAGGTACTCGATCATCCTGTCTTTCACGTCGTCGAGGCCTTCGTGGTCGGCGTCCAGTACTTCGCGAGCGGCCTTGACGTCTGTGTTGTCGTCGGTGCGGACATTCCATGGAAGCTCGAGCACTGTGTCCAGCCACGTGCGGATCCAGCCCGCCTCAGGGCTCTGATCGCTCGCTCGCTCGAGCCGGCCGACCTCGCGCAGTGCTGCTTCGAGGACCTTGTCGGGGAGCTCGGCGGCCTCGACACGTGTGCGGTAGTCGTCAGCTCCGTCAGGTTCGCCCTCTCCGAGCTCCTTGCGGATCGCGGCGAGCTGTTGACGCAGCAGGAACTCGCGCTGGCTCTTCTCCATGCCGTCGTGAACGTCGCTTCGGATTCGCTCGGCGACGTCGAGCTCGGCAAGGTGCTCGCGTCCCCACTCGACCAGCTTCGTCAGGCGCTGCTCGACGTCCACGGTTTCGAGCAGCCAAAGCTTCTGTTCGATGGACAGATAGGGGGCGTAGCCGGCCATGTCGGCCAGTTCACCCGGCTCGGAGATGCGCTGGACCGAGTCGATGACCTGCCAGGCGCCCCGTTGCTGAAGGATCGAAACGACCACGTTCTTGTACTCACGCGAGAGTTCGCCCGCGGCCTCGTCGCCGATGACCTCCTCGAGGATGTCGGCCTCGACCCAGAGGGCCGATCCCGGTCCCGTCACTCCGGAGCCGACACGTGCACGTGAGACGGCACGCAACACGGCGGCAGGCTCGCCACCAGGCAGCTTGCCGAGCTGCTCGATCTTTGCGACGACACCGACGAGCGCGTACTTGCCGTCGAGCCGCGGCACGACGAGCACCTGGTCCTCACCACCTGCGCTGGCCGCGTCGATCGCCGCCTGGCGCTCCGCATCGTCGAGGGTGACAGGCACGACCATGCCTGGTAGCACGACCACATCGGCAAGCGGCAGGACCGGAAGCTGTTGAGTCTTCGGCACGAGTTGTTCTTCCTCTCAGTATTGAGTCTTATACACTCAACCGTCTTGAGCCTCTTGATGTTCCCGACATAGGTCAGCAGCTCAGGAGCATCGGACCGCTAGCATGAAAAGCAATGAGTGAAGCTGCGGAGAAGACGGAAGATTTCATCGTCGTAGGCGTCGACGGCTCAGAACCGTCGCTCACGGCCCTCAGGTGGGCCGCCAGGCAGGCCCGCCTGACCGGATCGGTTCTGCGGGTGGTCACGGCATGGGAGGTGGCGACGAGTGCGGGCTGGGTACCGGCATTCCCGGTCGACTACGACCCGGAGGCAGTCGCAGCCAAGGCTCTCGACCAGGCGATCACCGAGACGCTCGGCGACGTTCCCGATATTACGGTGGAGCGTGTCGTCATAGAGGGCCACGCTGCCCCGGTACTGCTGGCCGCCGCCAAGCACGCCGAGCTCCTCGTGGTCGGCAGCCACGGTCACGGAGCCCTTGCGGGCATGCTCCTCGGCTCGGTCTCCGAGCACCTTACCCGGCATGCTCCTTGCGCCATAGTCGTCGTCCACTGCGTCAAGGCTCCACGTCACTAGTTCCCGGCCCGCGGTGTAGGCACGATTCGGCCTGATCGGCCCTTGGCTGCGCGAGACTTCCCGCCGATGGCGGCGAATGGGCGGATACCGGAGGCCGACGCCGAGCCCAGCACGGCGTTCGCGGCGCTCTTGGACCGTGTGACCGTCACGACCCCCGACGGCCGGCGGTTGCTGGGGCCGATATCGCTGGCGATCCGCACCGGCGAGCACTGGGCTGTGCTCGGAGCGAACGGGGCAGGCAAGACCACGCTCCTGCGTCTGCTCGGTGCCGAGCGCCATCCTTCCTCCGGGACCGCGATCGTGCTCGGCGCCCGCATCGGCACGAGCGATCTTCGCCAGCTCCGCTCCCGGGTCGGTGTCGTGAGCCACGCCGTGGCCGACCGGCTCCCTCCTGGCGCGGCCGCGCTCGGGATCGTGCTCACCGGCGGGCAAGGGGTCCTCGCGCCGTGGTGGGCGTCGACCGGCGAAGCCGATCTCGTTCGGGGAAGGCAGATACTAAAGGCGCTCGGGTGCGAAGGGCTGGCAGATCACCCCTTCGGCACCTGTTCCCAGGGCGAGCGCCAGCGGATCCTGCTCGCCCGTTCACTGTTCGTCGAGCATCCTCTGCTGCTGTTAGACGAGCCGTGCGCGGGTGTCGACCTTCCAGGGCGTGAGGCTCTCGTTCTCGCGCTCACCGCGCTCGCACGCTCTCATGACTCACCGACGACGGTGCACGTGAGCCACCTGCTCGAAGAACTGCCGGCCACGACATCCCATGCGCTGTTGTTGCGCAAGGGGGAAGTAGTGGCGATGGGCCCGATCGAGGACGTCCTGACGCAGAGCTCGCTGCAGCAGTGCTTCGGTTTGGCAGTCACTTTGACCAGGGACGAGGGGCGCTGGACGGCGCGAGCTTCGCCTTCGTGGTGACCATTGTAATCTGACAAGTAATGATGTAATCTTTGTTCATGACATTTCATGAGCATCAGCACGACCCTCGCCAGCGCGGGGGACGACGCGGCTCCGGCCCGAGGTGGGCCCGGGGCCGGTGGGGCTCCGGATCCGAGGAGCGCCCTTCCGCCGAGCAGAGAGCGGAGATAAAGGCCTGGTTCACAGGCCGGCTTCCCGACGACTTCTACCTCGGGGTTCCGGAGGTGACCGTCGACAACGAGGAGATCCTCGTCATCGGGGCCTTGAGTGTGGTGGAACTGGATGAAGGCGCCACCGCCGAGGCGGCCACGACCGCCGAGGAAGCGCGGATCGAGCGGTTCCGCGAGGACACGAGAGAACACCGGATCCGCATCGCAGAGGAGGCACAGGGCCGATTCGGGCGCGTCGTCTCGTGGGGTGCCACGGTCGGTGGCACCACTCGCTTGTTCACAACAGCCAACGTGCCGGTGATGACCCGGCTGCGCATGTCGCAACGCCAGGTCCTCGACACACTGATCGACGCCGGCATCGCGCGCAGCCGCAGTGAGGCGCTCGCCTGGTGCGTCGAGCTGGTCGGGAGGAACGAAGCCGCTTGGATCGACGAGCTCCGCTCCGCATTCGCCCGAGTCGAAGAGGTCAGGGCCCAGGGCCCGAATTCGAGCCGCGCAGAGGACTCGTAGGCACTCGCCGACTAGACGTCCCGGTCGGGGCGCCGTGGTACCTCTGGCGCTCGGCGACTCGATCGTGTAGGAAACAAAGCCCATGGTCTGGATCGGCTTCGCCCTAGGGGTGCTCATCGTGGTGTTCGCCACGACAAGCCTGGTTACGACCTTTGTGCTCCCGCGCGGAGGCTCGAAGTTCCAAGTCTTGTCGCTGGTCGTCGCCCGCCTCGTGCGGCAGTTCTTCCTGGTCGTGGCCCGTCCCGTCCGCAGTTTTGCCCGCAAAGACGGCCTTCTCGCCGCTGTCGGCCCGGTGTCGCTGCTCGCGCAGCTTGCCTCGTTCCTCGCCCTGTACATCCTCGGCTACGGCCTCATGCAGTGGCCCTGGACCCGGTCGTTCGTCGGTGGCATCCGCGAATCGGGCGCCTCCCTGTTCTCGGTCGGCCTCGTACACGCGAGCCTGACGGGCAACGACGTGATCGTCGTGCTCGCGGGCGCCACCGGCGCCATTGCGGTGGCGCTCCAGATCGGGTACCTCCCAGCCATCTACCAAGCATTCAACCGTCGCGAGGCGCTCGTGACCTTGATGGAGAGCCGTGCCGGAGTGCCCGCGTGGGGCCCCGAGGTCCTGATGCGCCACCAGCTCGTGCTGATCACCGACGCGCTGCCGGCCCTGTTCGGTGACTGGGAGCTCTGGGCCGCCGACCTCGCGGAGAGTCACATCTCCTACCCGGTGCTGCTCTGGTTCCGCTCGCCCGAGCCGGGGTTCTCGTGGATCATCTCGCTGCTAGCGGTGATGGACGCCGCGGCGATGTACCTGTCCTTGGACCCGAGCACCGCACCTTCGGAGGCGCGGATGTGCCTGCGCATGGGTTTCACGGCGCTTCGTCGCATCGCCCAAGTCCTGCACTGGGACTTCGACGCCGATCCATCGCCCGGGGGAGAGCTCCAGCTCACCTACGAGGATTTCGTCTACGCGGTCAATCTCGTGAAGGAGACAGGCTTTCCGACAGAGCGCACGACCGAGGAGGCCTGGCGGCATTTCCGCGGCTGGCGCGTGAATTACGAGGCGATCGCCTACCGATTGGCGGACCACGTCGTGGCGCCCCGCGCACCCTGGTCCGGTGAGAGACGCCACCTTCCCCTCGAGCTGATGGTGCCCAAGCGGCCACCGCACCGCTCGCCCGACGGAAGGATCATCTACGACCAACGCTTGCGTCCGGACTGAACTGGACCGCGGCGGTGGCGCCCTTTGATGTCGTCGACAAGGGCTGGCACACTGGCACCGACTTCGAGGAGGAGCATCACACATGGCGACCGTAGAGCTCGACGCCGAGTTCTGGACCCTTCCGCTCGAGACAGTCCGCAGCGCTGCGCTCGACCGGGCTCGCGCGCTCGGCTGCGAGCATGCCGAGGCGCGTATCGAGCGGATCCGCTCACAGGTCGTGAGCCTGCGCGACGGGCGGCTCGAGACCTCTGCCGACGACCTCGAACTTGGCGTAGGCCTTCGGGTTGTCCACGAGGGCTCGTTCGGGTTCGCGGCCACGGTCGAGCTCGATGCCGATGCCGCGGCCGAGCTCGCCGACCAGGCGGTCGCAACGGCGCGGGCCACGGCCCCTGCCATGAGCGAGCGCGTCGAGCTCGCCGAGGAGCCGTCGCACGGGGAGTCGACATGGACCTCTGCTTACGATCTCGACCCGGCCGAGGTGAGCCTGGCGGAGAAGGTGGCCCTGCTCGAGGACTGGAGCGGGCGCCTTCTCGGTGTGCCTGGCGTGGATCACGTGACCGCTCACGTGCTGTGTGTGGTGGAGGACAAGCACTATGCGGACCTCTCGGGCACGGTCACGACCCAGAGGAGGGTCCGCGTGCACCCGGTTGTGGAAGCGATCGCGGTCGACGCCGAAGCGGGAGGCTTCGAGACCATGCGCTCTGTGGCCCCGCCGGTCGGCCGCGGCTGGGAGTACCTGCTCGGCGTGGGCTGGGACTGGGACCGCGAGCTGGCAAGTATCCCCGGGTACCTCGCCGAGAAGCTTCACGCCCCGTCTGTGATCCCAGGTGCCTACGACCTCGTCATCGATCCCACGAATCTCTGGCTCACGATCCACGAGTCGATAGGCCACGCCACAGAGCTCGACCGGGCGATGGGCTACGAGGCCGCGTACGCGGGGACCTCGTTCGCCACCTTCGACAAGCTGGGCACCCTCGCCTACGGCTCTGAGGTCATGAACGTCACCGGGGACCGCACCGTTGCCCACGGGTTGGCGACCGTCGGCCACGACGACGAGGGAGTCGAGGCCCAAAGCTTCGACCTCATTCGTGACGGTGTCCTTGTGGGCTATCAGCTCGACAGGCGAATCGCACGCCTAATGGGCCTCGGCCGTTCCAACGGCTGTGCGTTCGCAGACTCTCCTTTGAACACGCCGATCCAGCGCATGGCCAACGTTTCACTGCGCCCGGCACCGGGGGACGGACCGACCACCGAAGAGCTCATCTCGGCGGTCGACAGCGGCTTCTACGTCGTAGGCGACAAGAGCTGGTCGATCGACATGCAGCGCTACAACTTCCAATTCACCGGGCAGCGTTTCTTCAGGATCGAGAAGGGCAAGCTCGCCGGGCAGGTGAGGGATTTGGCCTATCAGTCGCGCACGACCGACTTCTGGGGGGCGATGAAGGCCGTGGGTGGTGAGTCCACCTACCACCTGGGCGGCGCGTTCAACTGCGGGAAGGGCCAGCCCGGCCAGGTAGCCCCCGTGAGCCACGGCTGTCCATCAGCGCTGTTCAGGGGCATCAACGTGCTGAACACCCGCGAGGAGTCAGGCCGATGAGCACCGGGAGAGGTCGCCTCATGGCAGCGGACCGAGTCGTCGACCAGGTCCTCGAAGCCTCCCGGTCACACGGGTGCATCGTGATCGTGGAGGAGGCCAGCCAAGCAGAGCTCCGCTTTGCCAACAACACCGTGACGACCAACGGCACGCGCCGCGACCGCGACGTGACCGTGATCGCGTTTCGGGAGACAGACACCGGGACAGCGATGGGGACCGCGAGCAGCAGCGGAGCCGCCGACGCGATCGACCTCTTGCGCAGGGCCGAGGCGAACGCAGCCACCGCCCAGGCAGCCGAGGACGAGGCGCCACTTGTCACCCCGGCACAATCGGCGCCTGCAGGCGAGTTCGCAGAGCCTCCGGTGATGACGAGCTTGGCCGGACTCGGCAACGTGCTCGACGGGCTCGCTGACGCTTTCGGACGGGCCAACGCGGCGGGAACGAGGTTGGCGGGCTATGCCGAGCATCACGTCTCGACGGTGTACCTGGGGTCTTCGACAGGTCTCCGGCTCCGCAATGTGGAACCGACGGGCAAGCTCGAGGCCGTGGCCCGAGCCGATGGGGGAGCACGGTCGGCCTGGGCAGCCACAGGTGCCGAGGACCTGGCCACCGTTGATGTCGTGGAGCTGGAGGAGCGGCTCGACCGCCGCCTCAGCTGGGGCGCGCGCAAACTCGAGCTGGATGCTGGCCGCTATGAGGTCGTGCTTCCGCCAGATGCGGTAGCCGACCTCATCATCCCGCTCGGTGACGCGACCTCCGGACGGGAAGCAGAAGAGGGGCGCAGTGTCTTCTCGGCCCCGAATGGCGCGACGCGGGTGGGCGAGTCTCTTTCCCCACACCGGTTCTCCTTGCGCAGCGACCCGTTCGCCGAGGGCCTCGAGTGCACACCTTTCCTCGTCTCGGGAGCGTCCGGCCAAGACGTGTCGGTCTTCGACAACGGCCTCCCGCTCGAGCGGACCGAATGGATCCTTGATGGACGCCTCGCGCGTCTGCGTTATCACCGCGCGGGCGCCAAACGTTCGGGCGTCAAGTCGGCAGCCGCCGCCAACAACCTCATCCTCGAACAGCCCGGTGCGACGAGCACCCTAGAAGATCTCGTCGGGCGGACCGAGCGCGGGCTGCTGCTCACCTGCCTTTGGTACATCCGGGAAGTGGACCCGGCGACACTTCTGTTGACTGGGCTGACTCGAGACGGTGTCTATCTGGTGGAGCACGGCGAGATCGTCGGCTCGGTGAACAACTTCCGCTTCAACGAGAGCCCGGTCGACGTGCTGTCGAAGGCCATCGAAGTGGGACGGACCGAACGGGCGCTATCGCGCGAATGGAATGAGTGGCTCAACAGGACCGCGATGCCGCCTTTACGCGTGGCCGAGTTCAATATGAGCTCGGTGAGCCCCGCGACCTGAGGGCCTCAGCTCACGGTCAGCTCGGCCGCCAGCTCGCCTAGCAGGGCCGAGCACCCGGCCTGCACGAGGTCGAGGCAAGACTCGAACTCCGCGTCGTTGCCGTACCACGGGTCGGCGATGTCGAGAAGGTCAAATTGCCCGGCTCGACCGGTCGGGTAGCTCAGAAGGAGCCGGACCGGTGCCGTGGGGCCGGTCTTCGGCGCTTGGTTGCCCAGCCATCGCACATGGGTGCTGTCCATCGCAATCACAAGGTCGCGCGCTTTCAGCCAGGCGGGCTGGAACTGGCGTGCCCGATGGCTGATCGGCCCATAGCCGCGTCGCTCGAGCGCCCGGCGGGCACGACGGTCTATGTCGAAGCCGACGTCGGCCGCAGTGCCGGCACTGTCTACAGTCAAGCGATCTCTAAGTCCGATGGCAGAGGCCTCGTGGCGGAGGACTATCTCGGCCATGGGTGAGCGGCAGATGTTTCCCGAGCACACGAAGCAGATCCGGAATGTCACGGAGCCATCGTCGCATCTGAGGGTGTTGAGGCGGTAACCGGGCGGCGTTCATGAGCGGGTCGGGCGTACCCGCGCCAGCCTAGGCTTAGTCGGTGACCGGCTCCGCCCCGCCAGACTGGCTCTCCCGGTCAGCGCTCGAGCTCGTTCCGACCGGCCCGGTCCAGGGCACCCTCGAGGCTCCTTCGTCCAAGAGCCTGACCAATAGGGCACTTGTGATCGCCGCCCTGGCAAAGGGCAGGAGCGTGCTCAGCCGATTGCTCAGGAGCGACGACACCGCGGTGATGATCTCCGGGCTTGTTGGCTTGGGAGTCGGGATCGAAGACATCGGAGGCGACACAGAGGTGACCGGTACAGCCGGCCGGCCCGTGGCGTCGGGAAGGACGCTGAATGCGGGACTTTCGGGTACGACGCTTCGGTTCCTGGCAGCGCTGGCGCTGATCACTGAAGGGACAGTGGTCCTCGATGGCGAGGAGCCTCTCCGGCGGCGCCCGATCGGACAACTCCTTGAGGTGTTGGGTGCGGCCGGCGCCGAAGTCCTGAGCGAGAATGGAAGGCCGCCGTTGCGCATATCGGGCAGTGGCCTTCTCGGTGGTCGGCTCCATGTCGACGCATCGGCCAGCTCGCAGTTCGCCACGGCACTGCTCATGGTGGCCCCCTATGCCGACGACGACCTCATCGTCGAGGTGGAGGGCCTCCGCGAGCTCGGCTACGTGCGCCTTACGGTGGCGACGATGACCCGCTGGGGGGCGAGGGTCGACGAGGAGGCGCCAGGTACCTTCAAAGTGAGCGCGCGATACCCCTATCTCTCGAGGGCGGAGTCAATCGAGCACGACGCGAGCGCGGCAGCACACCTTTACGCGCTCGCCGTGGCGACACGAGGGTCGATCACCGTCGCGAACGCCTTTGAGACCGCACAGCCCGACGGCGGCTTGTTGGAGGTTCTCGCTGCCATGGGAGCAATGTTCTCCAGGGGCCCCGGCGGCACGACCGTCGAGCGCCGGGGCGAGCTCACGGGCATAGACGTCGACCTCGCCGCGATGCCCGATCAGGTTCCGACCATTGCGGTGCTCGCAGCGCTGGCACGGGGGGAGACCGTGATCCGTGGCGTCGAGATCGTGCGCGGCCACGAGAGCGACCGGATCACAGCGGTCGCGACCGAGCTCGGGCGCCTCGGGGCTCAAGTCGAGGAAGCACCGGACGGACTGGTCGTGCATGGAGGAGCGCCGTTGCACGGCGGCCGAATCGACACCCATCGCGATCATCGCATAGCCATGGCCTTCACCGCGATTGGTGCAGTCGTGCCTGGCGTCGAGCTTTCCGACCCGGGTTGTGTCGCCAAGACGTACCCGCGCTTTTTCGACGACGTCGCCCGGCTCGGCGTCGGGATCGGCTGAACAGACCTAGTCGGAGCGGTCGGTGGTCACAGAGCCGAGATGTGCTGCACGACGACGTCCTCGAGAAGGCCGAGGACCTCAGATCTGGCCCTCTCGCGTCCGAAGCGGGCGACGAGGCTGACAATCTCGAGTCCTACGGTGTCGCTCTCTCCCGCGGCGGCGTCGCCGACGATGCACAGGATCGGTGCCCTTCCGGCCACGTGCCTGACCACGCCGCCCACGACCTTGCCGGAGAAAGACTGGCTGTCGAGGTAGCCCTCTCCTGTCATCACTAGGTCCGCGAGGGCAAGGTGCTCGTCCAAATGGACGAAGCCAGCGACGAGCTCGAACCCCGACACGAGCTCGGCCCCGAGCGCGGCGAGCCCCCCGGCGAGCCCGCCCGCGGCACCGGCTCCAGGCAGCGCTGTCACATCCAACCCGAAATCGGCCCGGTACCTGTCCGAGAGACGCTCTAGCCGAGCGGTCAGCGCCTCGACCTGCGCGGGGGTGGCACCCTTTTGTGGGGCAAAGACCTTTGCTGAGTCGAGGAATCCGGTCGTCACATCGCAGGCGGCGACGAGCTCGACGCCTCGGACCGCTTCAGGCGAGCCGATGGCCTCGAGCGCGCCTGCGCCTCCGTCGGTCGTCGCCGAGCCCCCGCAGCCGACGATGACCCGCCCCGCACCCAGCGAAATCGCCCGCAGGATGAGCTGTCCGGTGCCGGTCGTGGAAGCTTTCATCGGGTCGTTCCCGAGATCGCCGCCGGCGATCGAAAGCCCCGAGGCATTGGCCATCTCGATCACTGCAGTCGGACTGTCACGACTCGACCCCCCTGGCGCGAGCTTCCATTGTGCTGACACTGGCATGCCAAGTGGTCCGGTCACCTCGTCGCATCTGAGCTCTCCACCGAAGGCCGAGAGCAACCCATCGCCACCATCTGCGAGGGGTATCTCCGCGGCCGTCCAGCCGACACGACGCGCGCCGCGTGCGGCAGCTGATGCCGCCTGCGACGCGTCAGCCGTGCCGCGGAACTTGTCTGGTGCCGCGACAAGATGGCCCACTCGGTATTGCCTCCTTATACCTGGGACCCGGACCGGTTCTGCAGCGGGATGACCACCTCAGTGAAGAACCGGTCCATGTTGTCCCGCTTCTCGTTGGCGTCCCGCCCGAGACTATGGTCCGAGACGACGAACTCGCTGATGCCGATCTCGCTATAGCGGCCGATGACGTCCGCGACCTCCGACGGGGCGCCGATGATGCGGGGCGCGGCCGAGTCCTCGGACCGCCACTTCTTCAGCTGCTGGGCGTCGTCGCTCATCAACACGAGCGCCTGAGCAGAGCGCATGATCGAGGCCGGATCGCGGCCGATCTCGAGGCAATGGCGCTCGAGTACCTCGGACTTGTGTGCCATCAGCTCCGGCAGGCCCCAACAATTCCACTCGTCGGCGTAGCGGGCAGCGATTCTCATCGTTGTTCGTTCGCCGCCGCCACCGATGAGCAGCGGCAGCGGTCGCTGGACGGGCTTCGGTTCACAAGGAGCGTCGACTAGCTGGTAGAAGGTTCCCTCGAAGTTGCTGCGCTCTTGGCTGAGCAGGAGGCGGATCACCTGGCAGGCCTCGTCGAGACGCGCGAGGCGTTTGCCGACTGCAGGAAGTTCTATTCCATAGGCCTCGTGCTCGTTCTCCTGCCATCCCGCGCCGAGCCCCAGCACGAGTCGGCCGTAGGATATTCGGTCGACAGTGGCGGCCATCTTTGCCAGCACAGCAGGATGTCTGTAGGTGTTGCCCGTGACGAGCACACCGACGCGCACCCGATCGACGCGGGCCGCCAAGGCCGCGGCCGTTGTCCACGCCTCGAGGCGGGGCACCGAGCTCCGCGCGCCGTTAGGCATGAAGTGGTCCGCGAGCCAGATCCCGCCCCACCCGGTACCTGAGGCGTGCTCCGCCGAGGTCACGATCTCTTCCCAAGTCTGCTCTGTCCCGAGCCAGATGCTGAATCGCATACCCAGACCTCCCGAGCCGAGCTTAGGACCACTCAGCTCGCAGGCACCGAGGTGCAGAACGGACCGAGCTCCGCGTTAGGCGAAGCCCGGCCCGTTCGGGCATGCGTCGGTGAACTGACAGAGCGCAGCCGCGCCACCACCTACGATCTATGTGCAGACACCTGCCAATACTGACAAGAGCGTCCCCACAGTGAAGAGCGCTACGTTTGGTCTACAGGCCGAGAGAAGCGCTGCACGCCGGCCATTGTCCCCAACCGGCCTCGGCTTGCAGTTTCTCGGCTGCTTGATCTTGCAGTGCGGGTGACGCGTTGCTGGGCAGGCCCGAGTAGCCGAGCCCCCACCAGGTTGCCAGCGCGAACTGGTAGGCACCGTAGTAGCCGTTGCCGGTGTCCTCGCCGTAGTTGTTGCCGGATTCACAGAGCCTCAGTTCGAACCAAGCACCGCCGAGATCGCTGTGACGAGAAGGCTTGGTGGCCGGGGCAGGGGTTCTTGCGATTGGGGCAGCCGCCTTTGTGACTCTTGTGATTGTGGTTCTTGTGGTTCTTGTGGTTCTTGTGGTTCTTGTGACTCTTGCGGCTACTGCTGCTTTAGCTGCTTGAGCTGCCCTTGCAGCCTGAGCAGCCTGAGCAGCTTGAGCAGCCCTTGCAGCCTGAGCAGCCTGAGCAGCCTGAGCAGCTTGAGCAGCTTGAGCCGCCTGAGCTACCTGAGCCGCCTGTGCCGCCGCGCGGGCAACTGCGCGAGCAGCGGCTGCCGAACGCGCCCTGGCTTGTTGCAGCTGGCGCCAGGCCGACGGGAGCAGGACCTTTGGCGGGCGCCCGCCATCGTGAATTGCGACACGGTCGCCGGCAAGGCCCTGCCAGAAAGGCAGGTACTTTTCATGCGCGATTACAGCCGTGAGCTGCGCCGAGGCCGCTGCGCGCTCGCGCACCGTTGCTGCGAGCCACCTGAGATTGGTGGTCGCCACCATCGATGGACCACTTCCCCCATTGTTGAGATGGGAAGTGGCGCGAGCAGGTACTGAGTTGTTGATACTGCTGACGCCGTTGGCGCCGATGAATATGGATGCAGCAACAAAAGTGAACGCGATGAGCGCGATCAGGGGGTGCTTGCGCATCTTGCTCCTCCTTGGAGTGTCGAAAACCCGGTGGGTTCCAGGTGGATGCGTTGATGCGGGCAGGCCGTCTATTGCATGCGACTCGCGACTCGGTGCCGGAAGGGCTTGCCGGATCAGGACGTTGGGACGTCCCACGAGGTGCAGACGGGTCTCGCCCTGTTGTCTTTGTTGTCGCGACTCCTTTTCGCTCCCTAAGAGAGCAGGTCGGGACGAGCAACGCCGCTTACGCAGCCCGGCTCGCAGGCGCCGAGGTCTCCAGTATGCCTGCGGGGAGGCAAATGCCTTAACCCCGACCCGGCGTTACACACCGGGCGTTTCGGCACCACTCGTCGATGACAGTTGGTGTGGCGGAAACCCTACGAGAGGACTGTCGCTTGCGCAAGTGGCGAAGAGGATCGAGATGGCATCTATCGTCAAGTGAGATGACGAGATTTCGTTGAAAGGGCTCACGCCGCTTGTGGCTGCGTGTGCGAACTGGCGGCGGCTGATGGGGCCGTGACACGCGCGCTCAGTGAGCAAGGGTCGCCATTACCAAGCTATCTATTGGGCAATCTCCGCTGGTGGCGGCCGTGTGCCAGTGAAGAGGGTCACGCGCTGTGGCTCGACCAGTGTCTTCCGATATGTAGAAGCTTGCAGGCCGGAGAACCGTCATCGGATCGTCAATTCGAGGCGCGGGCCGCCACGAGGAACTGGGAGGCAGAGGCCATCGCGGTTGTAACCAAGTCGTCAACCTCCGGCCGACGGTCTTCGCTGACGCTGACGAGTGGGGTCACTACGGCCCATCCAAGCTGAGTCAGTGCCTCGTCCGACTCAGCGCCGTCACGCAGCTGAGAGGCACCGAGGTCGAATCGAACCCTTGGTCCACCATCCACCGGTTCTGCCGCGAAGATCAGTCCGGAGGTGGCGAGGCTCGCGCGACGGACGCCGCGTATGTCGCCGAGTGCAAGGTTGGGCACGTTCAAGTTGAGCACCGTACGTGCGGGAGCTCGTTCGAGGTGCGCGGCGAGGGCGACCGCCAGCGCAGCCGCGCTCTCAAAATGCGTGCGAGAGCCGTCGTAGGACTCGTAAGGGGACGGCACCGAGCCGGCCTGGATGCTCGTGGACAGTCCCTTCAAGCCGAATTGGGCCGAGGTGAGAGCAGCTCCCACCGTCCCGGAGTGCAGTACGGCACGTCCTACATTGCGACCGGGGTTGATGCCCGATGCGACGAGGTCCGGCGGCGGTCCGAACGCACCGAGGCAGGCCGTGATCACGATCAGTGCCGGGAGCGCGTCGGCGGCGAGTGTCCTGATTCCTCCGAGCCCCGAGGGGGTGACGACCTCGACGTGGATGCCGCCCCCCATTGCTCGCAACGGGCCGATCCCGGCACCTGATCCGCTCGCTTCCGCGCGAGGGGCGACCACGAGCACTTCGTGGCCGGCTTCGGCGAAGCCACGTGCGAGGACAGCCAGGCCGGGTGCATCGAATCCATCGTCGTTGGTCACGAGAATCCGCATGCCCACCCGCTCCTTTTCAGATAACTCGCTTGGCCGAGACTTGAGCCTGTCTCCGGCCCGCCGAGTAGACGAGCGTGAGGGGGCTTGGCAGCTACGATACCGTCATGTTCCCGCCCTCAGGCGAGCAAATCCTTCTTATTCACGGCGGTTTCGAGGCAGTGATAACCGAGGTCGGTGCGACGTTACGTTCGTTCCTGTCCGACCAGAAGCCCATCATCTGGGGGTTTCCCGAGGCTGAGATCTCGTCTTACGATCGGGGGCAGGTACTCGCGCCGTGGCCCAACAGGCTCGAGGACGGCTCGTATCGGTTCGGGAACGTCGTCGGCCGAGCCGCGATCAACGAGCCGGAGCGGTCCGTTGCGATCCATGGATTCGTGCGGTGCCTGCCTTGGTCGATCGAGGAGCGGGCCGCAGATCGGGCGCTGCTTTCCTGCCTGATTTGCTCTCAGCCGGCCTATCCGTTCCGAGTTCGGGTCGCCCTCGAGTATTCACTCGGCGACGGCGGGCTTGAGGTCGCTTGCGAGGTGACGAACGACGGGAGTGGCATCGCCCCCTTCGGACTCGGCTTCCACCCCTACCTTTTTGCAGGCCCGGGCGGAATCGACGAAGCGTCGGTACGCCTGTCGGCCGAACGGAGGATGCTCCTGGACAAGCGCGGCCTTCCGACAGGTGAAGAAGTGGTGGCCGGTTCGGCCTTCGATCTCGCCCACAGGAAACTCAGAGGGCTCGAGCTCGACGACTGTTACACGGGTCTCGCGATCGGGGCTGACGGCCGCTGGCATGCACACCTGGACCTGGCCGGGCGGCACTCGGAGATCTGGGCCGACGCAGCCTTTGGGTACGCAATGTGTTACACAGGCGACACGCTTGGCGAACTCGAGAATCGTCGCATTGCGATGGCGATCGAGCCGATGACATGTCCGCCGAACGGCCTTCGTACCGGCACCAGCTTGATCGAGCTTCGCGAAGGCGAGCCGTGGAGAGCGAGCTGGGGGATCGCGACGTCTCTAGATTGACCGGCGAAGCGAAGACGTCGCCGGGCTCGGAAGAACGGTGACGAGGGTCCCGAGCGGTGTGAGCGGGAACATTGTTTTCGCGTTCGCGTAGGTCATCTCCACGCAGCCGAGGCTTTGCGGGAAGCCGTAGCTCGCCCGGATGTATCCGTGGAGAGCGTCGCCGCCGTTGAAATAGCTCACCCACGGGATACCGGGGTCCTTGTAAGGCTTCCCATTCGGGTTCTTGCCGGTCATCGTCGTGACGAGGAAACGGGCGAAGACGGGGTAGGTGCCGGCGGCTGTCGGCGCTACCGGGATGCCTGTGTTCACGAGCGTGGTGAAGATGACTTGCCCGTCGCTCCAGACCGACGCGGTCTCTGGCAGGTTCTGGCTGACCACGACGTAGTCATATGGGGCGGTTGTCACCTCGCGCCGCGCTACTGCCTGGAGAAGCGCCGACCACACCGCGGGCCCGGCTTCGCCGTCGGTGGTGAGACCGTGGGCGCTCTCGAAGGCCATCACAGCCCCGGTGGTGATCACGTTCAACTCTCCCGGTTGCCAGAGTGCCGCTAGCGAAGCAGGCATATTGCCGTAACGCCAGACGAGGCTGCCTGCCGCGGGCAGGACAGGGACCTCCGCCGCGACCAAAGGCTCGGAGTCGATCGCCGGAACAGAGGAAGCCGACGTTGTCGTCGTGGTGCCCTCGTACGGCTGACCCGAGCCCGAGGCCAGATGGGCTATGGCGATCGGGCCATCACCGCTCGACGCGGCCGGCGCGGCCACGAACTGGAGGGGAAGATAGCCGAGCTCCGAAAGGAGTTGTTGGAGCCGCAGTTCAGAAGCGCCCTCGATCACGAAGTTCTTCCGGAGCGTGGACAAGAGGTCCTGGCCGGAACGGCTGCGAATCCCGTCCGGCCCGCCTGGCACGCGGAGCTGCACGGTGCTGAAGGGAGTGAAGTTTCCCTCCGGAACGAAACGGACCGCCGCCGGTGCGGTTCTCACCCAATTCCCGGGCGGGGCAGGCGAGAGGGTCGGAAGTGGGCTGTCGGTCGCGAGCGGCTCGGAGAAGTCCACGGTCACGCTCGTGTCGAAAGCGGCATCAGCTGAGCCTGGTGACGGTGACACCGATGTGATCACTAGTGGTGCCGGGACCGTCGTCGTCGGGTTGGAGCTGTGCCTCGGAACACTCGCCGCGGGGCCGTCGGCTCTTTGCAGGGCGACCAGAGTCCCTGCTCCGGCGAGGGCGACAACCAGAACGAGACCGGTCGCAACGCCGAGGACGCGCCGCCGACGACTCTGACCGTCATCATGTGTGCGTCTATCTAGGCCCATATTCGGGCTCTCCACCCTCGTCGCGCGTCTGCTCTCAACTATAGGCAGGGTGTTGTTAGGCTCCGAACGCGGGTTGTGCACTTTTTTGAGCAGACGACCGAGGCAATGGGTGGTTTGTCAACGATTTCGACCAGCTGAGCTGCCTGGAGGAGACGACCTCCGCGACCAGCTGGTCCAAGGTACGGTGCAGCAGAGGAGGTTTCATGATCGAGCCCCGATCTAGGCACGAGCGAGGACTGAGGCCCGCGCACAAGCTGACGGTTGTCGCGGTTGCTGTTGTTGCAGCGCTCGTTGCCTATGTGGCGCTCGGCTGGCTTGCCAGCCTGGTTGCCGTACTAATCAAGACAGTAATTGTTGTCGCTGTCATCGGTGGCGTGCTGTATCTGGTCTTCCGCCACTCCAGAAGTCGCTGACTGCGAACCGGTTGCAACAAGTACGGCATTGTCGACACGACAGGCGCGCGCAATCCGGCTGATGTTCCGGTCCGCTGCTCGGGCGCCGGGACGTCGTTGCAGCTCTTGGCCCAGTTAGACCTGGCGCGGGAGCTGCCGTCCCTCGCGAGAGGCGCTTTCGGCGCCTCGGGTCCCGGGGGCGGATCGCGTCGGGGACGCTCTCAATCGGGGAGGGGATCGGCGGTTCTTTGGGGTCACACTCTCGTGGAGGCACGATGAAGATTGAAGGAGCAGTCTGCATTATCACAGGGTCTTCTTCTGGCATCGGTGCGGCCACGGCGCGCGTGTTGGCCGGGCTCGGAGCTCGGGTCGTGCTGGCGGCCCGACGGGTCGAGCGTCTCGAAGCGCTCGCCGCAGAGCTACCGGGCTCGCTTGCTGTCGAAACAGACGTCACGATTCTCGAGCAGCTGGAGCGACTCGTGACCAGAGCCGTCGACGAGTACGGCAGAGTCGACGTCTTGGTGAACAACGCCGGACAGGGACTTCACGTCCCTCTCGAGGAGTTGGACCCGGCTGACCTACGCGCAGTCTTCGAGCTAAACGTGATCGCACCACTTCTAGGGATGCAGACAGTGCTGCCGATCATGCGGTCGCAATCGTCTGGGTCCATTGTCAATGTCAGCTCGGCCACTTCGTTACGGGTCTTTCCGGGGCTCGGCGGTTACTCGGCAACGAAGGCGGCGCTCAACATGGTTTCCCAGGTCGGGCGGATAGAGCTTGCGGGCTCAGGCGTGACAGTCTCGGTCGTCTACCCATCGGTCACCGCCACCGAGTTCCACGATCGTCTCCGGGCCGGGCACATCGTCAGCGGAGCCCGCAACATTCCACGTGATCCTCCAGAGCTCGTGGCCGACTCTATCGCCTTCGCCATCGCGACCGGAGAGGCGCACGTGCTGGTCGGTGACCCACCCCGGCCCATCATTCCGGGCGACAGCGAAGGTTGGGGCAGCCTGCTTGCCCGTCAAGCGCCAGGGGCCCAAGCTCCGTAGTCGTGACAGTGGGGGAGCCGCTCCATCGTGACCGGGTCTGAGGACAAATGGCCCGGCGAAGCGTATCTAGAACCCGGCGAGCAGCGATGAATCTTGTGCCGTCACTCGGCGACCACTGGGCATCGGGCCGCGACGGCAGTCAGACCGAGAGAGCGCCTCAAGACGCCGGGTTCTCGATCATGGACTCAAAGAGGATCGCGCCCGTCAGGTTGTCCCGCAGGATGAAGAGGAAGGGATGGTTGATGACGATTGGCTCCGAGCCGGACCGCGTCGCGGTGGCTATGACGCCGATTCCTGTCGCCGCCGCTGCCGTGGTGCCCTTCGGCGTGACCTGAAGGTAGGCGTGCTGTTCGACGGCCTGAACCGCGAGTGGCACAGTCGCGTTGATCTTGCTGAAGTCGGCCCCGCTCTGGAACGCCTGGGACATGCCCATCGACGACAGCGTCTGGACCAGCTGATTGTCAGAACGCTGTGTGAAGGTGGGCATCGAGAGCTGGACGGACTCAGCTGACATGCCGTTCACTATCTGGCCGAGCGAGGCCGGGGTGAGCATCGAGACGAACTGCGGAAGCGACGTCGCCGTCGGCATCAGCACGAGGGCACCCAGTTTCTTTCCCGTGTAGGGAAGCTCGACCGCCACGTACTTGTCCGTAGTCGACACCGGGACCGTCAACGCCTTCGGCGTGCCGATCGGTTCGGAGCTCATGAACGGTACGTTCTCTCTCGCTCCCGTGGTGAGATAGAACGGCTGGTCGGGCGTCGCGCTTTCGAACCGGGCGGCCCAGTCAGCGTGGAAGAAGACTGCATCGGCGAGCACAAGAACGGTGGTCGGGGTGAGACTGCCAGGACTGAAGAGCTGCTTTATCAGGCCCTTGGTGTGCTCGCTGGTCCACTCGTTGATGGCGTCGGCTGCCCCTTTGAGATCGGTCTGGAAGTTGACCTGCCACACTCCGGTCTGAAACTCGCTCGACAGCGCGCGCACGAAAGCCGGCAGCACGGCGAAGTTCTGCTGGACCCAGAGAGAATTCGCGACGTCAAGCTCGGGTGCCCGCTTCAGGTTCGCGGCGGACGTTGAAGTCTCGCTGGCGAGCAGGGCCGCCAGGCTGTACCACCCGGCGGCCTGCTCTTCAGCAGTCAGCCCTGCGGTATGAAGCGTCGTGGCGATTCCCTGCTCAGTGGAACCCGACGCGCCGAGCTCCAGCATTGCGAGTGCGGTCGCCAAGCTGGACGGTGAGACGAGCTCGTTGGTGGAGCCATTCGCATCGCTTGAGGCTGCCAGCCTGTTCAGGAGGTCGAGCGAGAAACCAACCTCGGCGTTCTCCACGGCCTTTGCCACTCTGGGTGTCGCCCTCGACGCCGGCGCCTCGGTCGCGGTGAGCTCGTACGCACTCCCGATGCGGTCCGAGACGAACACCTTGCCTCGCGGGTGTTTGGCCGGCTGTGTCGCTGCGCTGCCGGCGAAAACCAGCACACCGCAAAGGACGAGGCTCATGACCAGAGCCAACGACCCACCGGCGCCGAGCAAGCGGTGCCGATCACTTGCCACACTGCGGTGCTTGGTTCGGGCGGTATGAGTCTCGGTCGATACCGGCGCGTACGGTCGCTCAGTGGGTTCAGGCGTCGAGCTCATGGGTCTATCCCTTCTCGATGTCCGCGCCGGATTTGGCGCGAGGCGGTGCAAGTGGAGAGGAAACAGGTCTTGGCGGTCCCAGTCTGAGACGTCCGGTCGTCGGCGCGGCGTCTGGCTCGGGAAGCTCGAGTCATTCGTGCGACCGCTTCGCTGATGTCGACAGGGGTATTGCCACCGAGTCCATCACACTCGAGCGTCGACCGGTGCCTTCCATGCGCGCTCTCAAGTGAAGCCGAGCTCGCGCTCGATGAAGGGCACAAGGCCGTATCCGGAGAGCCCGGGCTTGGCTAGGTGCCCGAGGCGCCGGACTTGGACTTCCTCGCAGCCGGCGACGTCGGCCACGACGACCGCAAATGGTCTCGCCTGGGCCTGTTTACTGAAGCTCACGGTGAGATCTTGCCCGAAGTCGACCGGGCAGAACCTGACGCCCGGAGCGACGACGTTCAGTTGGTTGATGAAGTCCCGGATCGCCTCGATCTTCTCCGGATTCGTGGTCGTGACTGGCCCATGGCCGGCTTCGCCCGGGTTCATGCCGGCCGACAACACCGCGGTGAGGACCGTTGCTCCTGCAGGGATAGTGTCGCCGACGGGTTTTGCCGGTAGCCACGTGACCTCGGCGTCAAGGCGGACCGCGCTGCGACGACCCGGCAGAGCCGCGATCGAGACGACCAGTACGCGAGCATCGAGAAGCGTCTTGACGGGAAGCCAGCTATAGGAGACGAACCACTCATCGGTGTTCCCAGATGTCGTGGACGTGCCGGAACCGTTGTAGCCGCCGCGGCTCGTGGAGCCAATCGGCGGGTGACTCTTCTCGTAGCCGTACAGCTCCGATGCGCTCTTTGGGGCAACGAAGAAGCGGTGCAGGTCGACGAGGTCCGGATCGCCGAGGCTCTGGGCTGGCGAGCTCAAGATCTTCGCATCGCTTCGCGGCGCCTGGGCCAGCCGGCGCGACTCGGGTGGCAGCCGTACCAGGGTGAGCAACCGAGCCGCGTCACGTCGCGCGAGCTCAGGTCGAGAGAGAGAACTCTTGCTGCTAAGCATCGCCAGTACCGCCCTTGACGGCGTCAAGGTGGATCGGCCGCCACGCGCCTGCACCTGGCTGCACGCGCAGAGCAGGCTGGCGAGAAGAAGGCTGGTTACGACTAGGGCACGGAGGCTTCGTGGTGAGCGCACCTCCGGTGAGCTAGACGTCGCGATCATGCCTGCATGAAGCTTCCCGAGGCGAGTTTCGCGTACTCGCCGCGGGTGGAATTCGCCTCTAACGTCCGTCCGGCGACCAACAGCGTGACTCGAGGCGCGGTGGATGCAATTCATCAGCCGGACCCATCATTGGTGACCCGGTCAGAGCGGGTCGGTACCGTTCGACGTGTGGGACCGGACAAGCTCGTTTGCCGCGGAGGCGAGCGTTGATTCGAGTCTGCCGAGCAGGTCGCCGCACACCTCGGCGTCGATCACGAGCGGCGGGGCGATCAGGAGCCAGTCGCCGAAGCGCCCTCTGTTCTGGCGACGCGAGTAGAGAAGAAGCCCATGGTCGAGGCCGTGGCGGAGGACAACCGAACCGGGATCGACCTCGGCTGGAAACCGCGCAAGGGTGGTCCTGTCGGAGACGAGTTCGATCGCGAGAAGCAGTCCTCGGCCGCGGACGTCTCCGATCAATGGCGAGTTCTCGGCGATCACTTCCAGTCCGGCTCGAAGCTCTGCGCCGACCCGTTCCGCGTTGGCAATCAGATCGCGCTCCACGATCTCGTCGAGCACCGCGGCGCCGGCTGCACATGCGATCGGACTCGCGTCGTAGGAGTGGGACACGACGAACCCGGTAGTTGCGGAGAGCTCTTCCACGAGTGCGGCCGGAACGAGCGCTGCGGCTAGCGGCGCATAGCCGGCAGCCAAGCCCTTCGCGAGCACGGCGACATCGGGCAGCGCGTCGGGAGCGTGGTGTGCTGCCAGAAAGCGTCCTGTCCTGAAAGCGCTGACGCTTTCGTCGAACACGAGCCGGATGCCGTAGCGGTCGCAGATGGAGCGCGCTCCGCTGGCGAACGACGGGTGGGGCACGTTCACTCCAGAGGATTGGCCGCCAATCGGTTCCATCACAAAGGCCAGGACTTGCTCAGGTCCTATCCTCTGGATCGTCTCCTCGAGCGCTGTCAGGCTTGCCGAGGCAGCCGATTCGGGACTGGGAGCCCTGAAAGTCAGAGGCGCCGGGATCTTCTCTGAGTACACGGTCATTGAACTCCACAACGCCGGCGCCAGGACGTCGCCGTTGAGGCCCAGGGTCTGAAGCGTCGCTCCGTGGTAGCCGGGCATCATCGAGATCACCCTGTTGCGTTGTCCCTGCCCGCTGGCTACCGCGTGGGCACGCAGGAACTTCAGCGCCATTTCGACCGCTTCGGAGCCGCCGGAAGTCAGGTGCACACGCTCGAAGCCGGCGCCGGCAAGAGAAGCTATCCGTTCTGCGAGAGCCGCGTTGGCGGGATGTCTTGTCGTCCGCGAGTACGTATAGGTCAGTTTCCGGCCCTGTTCCACCATTGCCTGCAGGACGCGCTCGTTTCCTTGTCCGAGTGCCGCGAGGAACGGTCCCGAGCAAACATCGAGAAGGCGCCTGCCGCGATCATCGATGAGATAGACGCCTTCCCCTGCGACGATCGTCGGCAAGAAGCGAGCCGTCGCACGGTCGAAGAACACGTCCTGGGTCCCGCCCACCTCCGGGTAATGCCACTCACTCATCGGACGACTCCTTGAGCTTTGGTGCCGACGCCTCCATGCCTCGGTCACGGGCGAGCTGGCCGTACGAGGTCAAGGTGCGTGGGGCTGGTTGGGCCCTATCGTCCCAGAGCGATGACAGGAATGATGGCATCAGCGGGGGGTGGCTCCTTGGTGCCAACCCAAGGTTGGGACCTCACGAAGTCCTGCGTGGCGTTGGCAAAGGCCGTGCAGGCGAGGACCCGAGTCTCCGCCTGGCTACCCTTTCCTACCTCCAGAGTCAGTTGGAACCGGCTGGCCTCTTCAACGACTAAGGCCTTTGCGGTCGCGGTGAATACGCCGAGGCTGACGGCGCGGCCGGGCACCCAGAAGTTGAACCCCGCGGCCGGAAGAGATGCCGGGATGATCGCGACGAAGGACTCCGCCACGGCGTGCTTGGAAGGGGCGGCCCCCACGAGAAGCACCGTACCGGCGACCTTGCCGGTGATCGGGCTCATCTGTGAAAGCGCGGAGGCCAGGCCCTGTGGGAAGGTGACCTCTGTCTGAAAGCCTGCCACCTGGAAATGGCGGCCCTGGGCAGGTTTGACCGGCGAGATCACCGCTCGTGTCCTCACGTGCAGCACGATCGGCGTCTCGACCGGGTCAGGGCAGTACAGTTGATATGTGCCTGTCAGGGTCTTTGGCACGGACATGGGAGTGGCCGCGCCGGAGACGGATGCGGCAAGACTCCCCAGCACCAGGAGCGTCCCGACGAGGCTTGCCCCGACGGAGGCACCAGCACGGCGCCGTCTGAGCATGAACGGACACTACCGCTCAGTTAGCCGGAACTGACGACGGGCACCCCGCACTCTCCAGCAGACGCCATAGTGCAAGTCGGCGACGGCGCAGGTGAGCAATGGCTACTCTCGCCCCGTGAGACGAGCGAGACTTGACAACGTTGCTCCCGTCCTGGCCTCAGCCGACGTCGCCAAGACGGCGGCGTACTACTGCACTGTCCTTGGTTTCGAAGTCGTCGAGCACTACGAAGCGGAAGAACGATTCGCCACGCTCTACAGGGACAGGGTCGAGATCATCGTCGTGCAGGCAAAGCACGGCCAGGTCGAGTCGAACGCTTCCCGCTTTGGTGCCGGTTATGACCTCTATTTCGACCCGGCGGATGTGGAAGGCATCGACCTGCTCTACACCGAGTTCGCCGATCGGGGTGCGCGCATCGTTCGCGAGCCGACGATGACTTCCTACGGCAGCTACGAGTTCGTGATCGAGGATGTAGATGGGCGCCACGTCGGGGTCGGGCGCGTCAAGGACGAGGCCGTCTTCTTCAAGGGCGAGCTCTCCTAGCGTCAGACCGTTCCGCCAGCGTCAGGGGACTTGGGCCACGGCTGCGCGGTGTCCAAGCACCGCTGCTGAGCCACCGAGCCCGCGTTCGAGCCATCTTGCCCGACCTCTTGGCGGCGGCGGGACGTGGGACGATCAGCAACGTGCGCACGCTCAGCGCTGATCCCCGGCGGTGTTGGCCACCGCAAGGGCGGAGCGAACGACTCAGGCAATGTCGTCGCTCTCGCACCGGTCGAGTCCGTCCTTGAAGTCGTCGGCTACGAGACGTTCGGTGCATCCAGTCCCGTCGGGTTGCGGAAGGCTCAGCATTCTGCATGAGCACGATCAACAGGCTCGGATGGCGTACGCGAACCTCCGCCCCGGGTGCTTCATGGAAGGATGAGCGCGATGCACAAGGTCAGCACGACAGTGATGATGGGCTTGGTCCTGTTGCTCGCCGGCTGCACGAGCTCGACCGCGCCAGCCCTCACGAGAGCAGCGAAGGCAGCGCAGGCCGCGGCGGTGCAGGCTGAAGCGGCGGCCAAGGCCGCGGCAGCCGCGGCCGAAAAGGCAGAGGCCGCGGCCCAGGCCGCGGCACGGGCGGCTACGGCGGTGTCGTCCGCCACATACTGCTCGGCATCACAGCTCGCCGTGGAACTCGGGGCCGCTGACGCCGCGATGGGCCACATCGGACAAGTCGTCAGCTTCAAGAACGTCTCGGCCGCGACGTGCACGCTCAAGGGATATCCGAGCGTGGAGATGCTCGACGCTGCCGGACGCCCCATCCCAACTGAGGTAACCGACGGCCCTTCCTACACAGTCCCGGTCCTGCCCGAGAAGGCGGTAGTCATCACTGGGGGTGCCGAGGCGTCGTTCGAGGTCGGTTACACCGACGCAACGGGATACGGAACAGCAGTCTGTCCAACTTCGGCAAAGGTGGCGGTCACACCTCCCGATGCCAGCCGGGCGATCACCGTGTCATGGCGGATTCAGCCCTACGGCGGCAGCACGATTCAGAAGTTGCAGTGCGGGCAGATCGCCCTCTCCCCGGTTTATGCGGGAAGCGGTTCGCCGGCGTCTTAGGGCCTGTCCCGCAGGTCACCTCGTCTGCACATGTCGCCGTTGGGCTTGCCGTACGCGAACGAACGCCGTCGTCGCTTCGTGAGGGCATGGCAACAATGAGACCGCGTGCCCTCGCGACGGTGATCCTCGCGATCGTCATCGCCGCGTCTACCGGCTCCGAGTCCGTCGCTGCGGCCATCACGAAAGTCCCACGTGCGGAGAGGCCGCAGCCAGCCCTAGGCCTGTCGGTCACACCGACGGGCTGGGTGCCGGTTGCTTACGGCAAAGTACAGGTGTCCGTGCCAGCCTCGTTTTCGGTTGCCTATCCGGGACAGGCTCCTTTCTGCAGCCCAGTTGGCGAACGTGGGGAGTTGCTCATCGCGCCGAGGGGCACGACGGCGACCGGTGGGGGTTGTCCAGCAGGTTCTCAGAGCACGCTGGTGAGCCTTGACCCGATGAGCCACCTGCCATCCAAGTATGCAAACGAGAAGCCCATCATCCTCAACGGCGTCCCGGTCTACCTCGGTCCGACGGGTGATCCCGTGAGTTACGTGTACTACGCGCCCTCCCTGGGATTTGAAGTCACTGCCAAGGGCCACCTGGCCCATCAGGTCTTAGGTACTTTGATGGCTTCGCCTCGCGTCATGGCACTTGCACCCGGAGCTGCGCCGTCTGTTCCTCCATCGTGGCATTCCGTTTCCTTCGCCGGGCTTCGTCTCTCGGTCCCTACGGCCTGGCCCGTCCAGCGAACCGATACGTGGAACCTATGCGGGCCTGTTGGAATCGCGATCTCTCAAGGAGTCACCCTCGACACCGACAAGGAGTTCTTGGCTCTGCCATGCGCGGCTATGTTGCCCTTCCCGGTCGTGCCCTCGGAAGGCGTGCGCGTCGACAGCAGAATCCAAGGTCCTACTGGGTCGTTCTCCCCAGGAGGTGCTTGCCTCCACGTTGACGGTCTTGTTGTCTGTCCGAGCAGCACTCCGGACTACAGCATCCTGTTGCTTCGCGTCACGGTGCCTGGGCGGGCCACCCCGGACTTCGTCTCTATCGGGTTGGCGGGTGGCGGCACTGTTGCCAGGACAATTCTGTACTCATTGCAGACTGCTTAACGTCCATGTCAGCGGGACTGGAACAGACCCGCGTCGGCAAGTGCGCTCAAGCCGGACGTGGCGAAGGGAAAGGCTCAATGGCGGCAACTCAGGCGTCGACGGCTTAGAGCGCCGGGAACCCCCTTGTGCTCAACGCTGAAGGCGAGTGGCTTGTGGCCGCACTGCACTTCGGAGCTGACGAAGCTTTCGTGAAGTAGAAGGTGCCTGACGTCGAAGTGCTCGGGAACGCTGAGAAATAAGGGTTTGCCCGGCTGGCTCTCAAGCTGAGAATGCCCCAGCAGGTCTGAAGCCCTGGCATGTAAGCGGTCAGGACCAGGACAGAACGGCTCGGCGCGTAGACGCTGATGATGTCGCTGTTCGGGGAAGCCGTGTGCCCCGATACGTAAGTCAGGCCGGTGTCGAGGTCGGCTATCGAGGGCACAGCTGACGAAAGGTGTTCACCGCCGTCGATGCCCTCATAGCTGTCGCTGTTGGACGAGTAGAAGACGGCGGCTCCCTTGAGCGCCGTCCGTAGGTTCGCCTGAGCTGGGTCGAAATGTGCGAGTCGGAAAGCGGAGGCCCCGCATCCGGCGCAGAGCACGAAGACGACCCCGAGACAAAACGTGACTCTGGTCTTCGAAGCCCCTCGCAGGAGCGACCGCACACGACGAGGTTACCGCGGGCCGGAACTGAGAAGTCCCCTGGTCATCAGGACTATCCGACGGACCGACCAGTTGTCAGAAGTCAATGCCGACCACCTGCTGGTAAGCGCCGGGTCGACCGAACCGATGCGGGTCCGAGCCTCATTGCCAATCGTGACGAGGTCGCCCAGTTCGTCGAAGGTGCGTGCTGGCCCCTCTTGTTCGTGCATGGCGGCTCGGCCGAACGAATTGGGACAGGTGCACCAGGACAATGTTGCCTGGTCCGCCGCTCCGAGCCTCGCAAGGCCCTATGGCCCTACCCGCCAAGGTGCGGCCAGGTGCAATGATGGCTCCATGGCCGATAAGAAGCGTCGTGTAGTCATTGCGGGCGCCGGAGGGCGCGACTTCCACAA
>Ga0224554_1000624_pt1 | contig 27837 bp, 28 predicted proteins | sample 714S22024metaG_FD_180666 | JGI IMG/M metagenome (GOLD analysis project Ga0224554, IMG submission 180666) | Peat soil microbial communities from Stordalen Mire, Sweden - 717 S2 20-24 | ecosystem: Environmental > Terrestrial > Soil > Wetlands > Peat | place: Sweden: Norrbotten County, Stordalen...
GCTGCTCTACATTGCCGACGAAGTCTTCTTCACCGGCACGGCGGCGGAAGTATCGCCCATCCGCTCGATCGACCGCATTGTTGTCGGAGATGGGAAGCCCGGCGAGATTACAAAGATGATCGCCGAGGAATTCTTCGGCATCGCCAACGGCCTCAAGCCCGACCGCTTTGGATGGCTCACCCCGGTCAACGTGAAAGCCGCAGAGCCGGTCACGGCGTAATACCAGTTAACAGCAGTAAACTGCGGGCGGCATTCAAATGCCGCCCGTTACTTTGTGGGGCAATAGAACCGCGACAAGTCGCCACACTAGAGATCCGCGTAGATTTCTGGAAAAGGATCGGCATCGTATGGAACGTGACTCTCGCACCGCTTCCTCAGCAACCGGCCCTCTGGCCATCGCCAGCTTCACTCGTCGCGAATCTCAACCCGACACCGATCCCCACTCCTCTTTCTGGTCCAGCGCCGCGCGTGTGGTCGCGGAAGGCAATTTCTACGGCCATCCCATTCCCGGCCATCGTACCGAGATCCTTCTTCATTGGACGCCCCAAAATCTCTATCTTCTTTTCATCTGCCTCTACCAGCAGCTGCACCTCAAGCCCAATCCCAACCTTGCCGCCGAAACCTACGAGCTATGGAACTGGGATGTAGCCGAAGTCTTCATCGGCGCGGACTTCCAGAACATCCGCCGCTACAAGGAGTTTGAGGTTTCTCCTCAAGGCGAGTGGGTCGACCTCGATGTCAATCTCGACAATCCTCCTCACGAAGTCGGCTGGGTCTGGCAGTCCGGCTGTGAAGTCGCCGCAAGGATCGATGCATCCGAGAAAATCTGGTACGGCTTCATGCGCATCCCCTGGCTCTCCATCGCTCCGGATCCTCCCACCGCCGGCAAGGAGTTTCGTATCAACTTCTATCGCTGCCAGGGCTCCGATCCAGACCGCAAATACATTACATGGCAGCCAGTCCACCGACCGGGCTTTCATACTCCCGAGGCCTTCGGCATTTTGAGGCTCGCCGCCCCTGCCACTGGTGTCGCCCTTTAGAATTGGCTGGTTGTTCAAGATCAAGGGGAAAAGCAAATGAAATCACTGATCAAGTTTGTCGCCTGCGCCCTGCTGGTTCCGGCCGCAGCTGCCACGCTCTCTGCCCAGACGGACTACTTCAGCAACTGGCCCTCTGGCCGCTCGCCACAGGAGGTCGGCAAGCGCCTCGCCGATCACTTCGTAACGAGCCCGCACCAGTACAGCCCGACCATTCACTATTCCGAGGTGTGCACGTGGTACGGTGCGCTCACCTTTGCTCAGCTGACCCACGACACCGACCTGACGCAAAAGCTGATCAAGAAATTTGATCCCATCATGCCTGGGGGCGCTGAGGAGTCGCATATCCCCCAGCGGCATCATGTCGATGACAACATCTTCGGCGCCATTCCCCTGGAGATCGGCCTTGAAACTCACGATAAAAAGTACCTCTCTTATGGCCAGGAGTGGGCCGATAAGCAGTGGAATAATCCGACCCCCGATGGCCTCTCTGACGAGACACGGTTCTGGATCGACGATATGTATATGTTGACCATCCTTCAGCTCGAGGCCTATCGCGCCACCGGCGACAAGAAGTATCTCGATCGCGATGCTGCCGAGATGGTTGCTTATCTCGACAAGCTCCAACAGCCGAATGGGCTCTTCTACCACGCTGCCGACGTACCTTACTTCTGGGGCCGTGGCGACGGCTGGGTTGCCGCCGGCATGGCGGAGATGCTGCGCGATCTGCCCGCAGATCATCCGCTCCGTCCGCGCATCATGAAGGGTTACAAGGTCATGATGGCCTCTCTGCTCCAATACCAGGGCACAGACGGCATGTGGCGTCAGCTTATCGATCGCTCAGACGCGTGGCCAGAGACCTCCAGCACCGCCATGTTCTCATTTGCCATGATCACCGGCGTCAAGAACGGCTGGCTCGACTCCTATACATACGGTCCCGCAGCTCGCAAAGCCTGGATCGCCGTCGCCGGCTACATCGACCAAAACAACGACATCACCAACGTATGCGAAGGCACCAGCAAGAAAGACGACCTGGAGTACTACTACATGCGTGGTCGCAGGACCGGCGACTTCCACGGCCAGGCGCCAATCTTGTGGGCCGCTTCTGCACTTCTCCGTTAGACCTCTGCCTCACGCGACAAAGGGCGTTCCAGTTGATTGGGACGCCCTTTCTTTTTCTGATTGAGTTCCTTCGGTTCAACAATGCTGCATGCACTCAGTCCAGTCGCGTGAGATACGCTTCACCTTCGGTCGGCTGAATATGCTGTGCAATGTACTCGGCCCATTCGCGATTGTCGCCTTCCGGCCGAATTCTCACCCAGTAGCTATTCTCGCCGGCAAACTCAATCACGTTCGAGCCAGAGTAGTTTTGCTGCAACCGCTGCTTCAGTTCGAGCGCCTGACGCTCGCTGTGGAAGGCCCCGATCTGCACGCACCAGCGGCCGCCACTGTCGATTGGCTTTGGAGTTTCGTAAACATCCATCCGTACCTGCGCCATACCTGTCCGGTAGATTCCCGTGGCCTTGGCAGCGGCGATGGTCAGATCCAGCATTCGGCCCTCAACAAACGGTCCGCGATCGGTTATGCGCATCGCCCCGGACTGGCCTGTCTTCAAATTTGTAACCACCACAAGCGAACCCATGGGAAGAGTGCGGTGCGCGGCTGTCATGGCTTCATTGCTAAAGACCTGGCCATTTGCGGCCTTTCGCCCGGCGTATGGCGCGGTGTACCACGTGGCCAGGCCAACCTCAGTAAGGATGGGCGCGTGCGTCGATACGAATTCCAGATCTTCCGCGCTCACTCCACCCGGAGGGACAGGCGTAATCGGGATTCTTCCAAGTGGGGCTTCTGGAGCAGAGGCGCGAGCCGGCGGCGCGTACACCTGCGGTGCGGGAGGAAGTGCCTGCGGCGGCGGCATTTTTGCCGCTTGCTTATGGTGGCAGCCGGTGATGAACACGAACGCCAGCGACAGGCCGACCAGCTGAAAAGCAATACGCCGACTGGCTGTCAACTGCCCGATTCGAGAAGCCATCAACTGCGTGGACCCTTTGGTTGGTTGTGAGTCTGCTCGATGCGGTCGGCAAGATCACGCAGCGTGTTTGACACGGTGCGCATGGCGGAGATCGATTCCTGGCGTACCTGGGGAATGACCGCGTCGTTGATATAGGCGACGGCGTGACGCAGCTCCATTTCGATCAGTTCGATGGCCTCTTCAATGCGCTGGCCGACACCGCCTGCCGGATAGCCCCGGTTCGGAGGTTGATTGGGCGGTGGATAGGAACTCATAAGAATGCACCCTTCGCTGGCGCCTACAGAGAGGCGGCCTCTCTCAAGTCTGATCGCAGCGCGACAGCACGTCAATTGCCCGGGCCCCAAAAGGTGCCGCAAGTGTCACTGCGCAAATTCCATCCGAGAGGCTTAAGGGCCGCACTCGATTCGCACAATGGCCGTGCCCTTTCAAAACATGCTCAGGATCGAGGACTTCAACGGCCCCTGAAGTCTCACGCTCCCACCGGAAAGGCCACGCTGGTTTTTTCAGCATGCTGGTTGCCAGGCTTTGTGCGTAAAAGTACACTGCGAACACGCATGAGGTGAACATGACGGAGCCGGTCCCGGAAGAGAAACTGATACGCAACGTCTCAGACACCGCCTTGTGGGCGGCGGTGTATCGCGCCGAAGAGAATGAGCGGCCCGACGCGCTGTTTCGCGACCCATTGGCGAAGCGGCTTGCCGGAGATCGCGGCGCGCGCATCGAGAAGGAGATGAAATTCCGCGGGAACCCCAAGTGGCCATGGATTGCGCGAACGGTGGCGGTGGACCAGACGATTACGGAAGAGATCGCGGCAGGAACAGACATGGTGATCAACCTTGCAGCCGGCCTGGATGCGCGCCCATACAGGATGAATCTGCCTGCAACGTTGACGTGGGTGGAGATCGATCTGCCGGGCATCATCGAGTACAAAGAAGAAATTCTTGCCAACGAAAAACCAGTGTGCGGGCTGGAGAGGATCAAGCTGAACCTGGCTGATGAGAGTGAACGGCGCCTGGTTCTGGCTGAGCTTGGACAAAAGGCGAAGAAGGCACTGATTGTGTGCGAAGGCCTGCTGATCTACCTGAACCGGGACGAAGTGGCTGGACTGGCGAGTGACCTGGCGTCGGTGCCGGCTTTCAACCATTGGATTCTGGACATGGTTTCGCCGGCCCTGATGCAGATGATGGTGAAGCAGTTGGGCACGCATCTCGAAGCGGCGGGTTCGCCCATGAAGTTTGGGCCGGAGGAGGGACCGGAGTTCTTTGTGCCGTACGGCTGGAAGCCTGTGCGCGTGCAGTCGATGTTGCATGTTGCGGCGCGGCTGAGACGGCTCCCTCTTGGGTTGCGGCTCTTCTCGCTGTTGCCGGACAGGTTTCCACCGAAAGGCAAGCGGCCGTGGGGCGGGGCATGCCTGATGGCGCGTGTTTAGGGTGGATTAGGCTTCGACGGGCAGTTCAGCGGAGAGAATGTTCATGGGGGTGAGGCCGCGCTGGCGCATGGAGCGCAGGCTAAGGGCATCGTGGCGCTTGGCGAGACGGTTGCCATTGTGATCGACGACCAGCCGGCAGTGGTACCAGGCCGGACTGCTGTAGCCGAGGGCGCGATAGAGCAGAATCTGGCGCGCGGTGGACTTGAGCAGATCGGCGCCGCGGACAACTTCAGTAATTCCCATTTCAAAATCGTCAGCTACGCAGGCAAGCTGGTAGCTGGGCACACCGTCGCGGCGCCAAACGACGAAATCGCCGAAGTCTTCGCCGGCGACAAAGCGCTGCGGGCCGAGATTGCGATCGTCGAACTCTATGGGCTGGCCGTCGGGAATGCGGAAACGCCAGTTGTATCCCTCGGGGGTTTCAATGTCGCTGACGGTCGGGCCGGGCAGTTGGGGAGCGCGCGCCATGAGCTGGCGGCAGGTGCCGGGATAGATGGGCTCGTCGTCGAGCGGCTCGAGTTTACCGTTGCTTTGCATGCCGGGAGCACCGGGCAAGCTGCTTTCATGAGGAGCGCCGACGGCGGAGGCAAGATCTTTGCGGGAGCAGCGGCAGGGATAGAGATAGCCGCGCCTGAGGAGCCTGCGCCATGCAGCGAGATAGATGGGACGGCGCTTGCTTTGCACATAAGGGGCGAAGGGACCGCCTTTGTCAGGCCCCTCGAACCAGCGAATTCCCAGCCAACGAAGATCTTCAAGCGCGGCCTCGGCATAGATGGCCTTGCTGCGGTCAGGATCAAGATCTTCCATGCGCATGACGAGCGCGCCACTTGCCTCGCGAGCGCGTTGCCATGCGGTCCAAAAGGTACGGGCGTGGCCTATGTGCAGATATCCGGTGGGAGAAGGCGCAAGCCGGCCTCGATATCCGGACGTCGGCGTTGGAGCGAGGCTTGCCATACTGCCTCAAGTTTAGGCAGCAGGCATCACCGCGCATATGGACAGTTTGATTCCTTCAACAACTTGATCGCTTTGCGCGGGGACTAGTTGGATGCGCCGGCGTCTCCATCGTCGCCTGTATCGGCATCGTGGTGGGGATGCCGGTAGCGACCGATGTCGTCGTCGAGGTGGTCCGGATCGACGGAGACTTCGACTACATCCATCTCTTTGCCATCTTTGTCGATGATGAAGAGGCCCATGCGCGCACCCTCAGGGTGAGCGAAGATGAGCGTCTGTTCGTTTCCGTAGCGCGAGGTGTCACGGATGATACGCTCCCATCCCTGGCCAAGCTTTTCTTCGACCATGCGGTTGAGCTCGTCTCCATCAACGGGAGCGGAGAAGTTCTCGATTTCAGCAACGCGAATGGAGCCGACTCCGCCGTGGGTTGCCTTGCGTGAGATGAGGCTGACGAGGCCCATGAAGGGGATGCGCGTGGCGCGTACGTGATACCTGCTCTCGATGGAACTGACGACTCCATCGAAGGAGCCCTCGCCGCCAGCAGCCAGCACGATCGCAGCAGGAATCAGCAGGATTGTGAGAACAACAGCAATCACAAAGAAACGCTTCATTGGTCAACCTCCTTTTTCGCCTTGGTGTTATCTTTGGGCTTTTCCTTGTCTTTGGTGTGCTCGTTTTTGGCGACGTTGCCGAGCGCGCCCAGACCGCTGAGGCCCTTGAGTTCACCGAGTTGATCCATGTTGATGGGGCCGAGAATGAGGACAATAGTCAATTCCTTCGGTTCCGCGGAGAGAATGAACATTCCGCGCGACTCGCCATTGACGGTCTTCATCAGGACGTCAGTGGTCTCGCCGGATTTGGATTCGCGCTCATGAACGATGGGCGACCACTCGCTGGTTTCGAAGTATTCGCGCAGCTTTGCGACCTCTTCGGGGGAGTATTGACCGGTCTTGTCAAATTCGTACTCGCGGACGTAAATACCGTCGAGGCCCTGAATGAGCTGGCGGGTGGCGGCATCGTCCTTGTCGTCGCCGTTCATGAATTTGGCGGCGAAGGCGAGCATGTTTTTGCCGAGCGTGACCTCAGTGACGTTGGTGGCGCGCGCAGCCAGGTCTTTTTCGACAGCAGGCGGCAGGGGCAAGGGCGAGTTTTGCGCCGCGGCCGTTGCGGCAATGCTGGCCGCTGCCAAAAACAGAATTGCGATTCGAGTCTTCATGTTGAACTCTCCTTATTGCTGCCTGTCACGGTCGTTAGCCGCGAGTTGAATCTTGACCTCATTGAGGGCGTGGTTGGTGATGCGTAATGCGGTGAGCACCTGCTGGCGGGCTTCTTCGCCCTTGCGCCGCTCTTCGTGGTTGCGCCAGGCAAATCCGCCGGCGAGGGCCGCGCACAGGACAAGGCAAGCGGCGAGACGCTGGAGAAGCGCGGTGCGGTTGCGGATACGCTCAGTATTCTGCTGGCTGCGCCGGGCCATGATTTTGCGCTTGAGGCCGGGGGGGGCGGGACGCCGCGCAAATGCCTCGGCTAGTTCCTGTTCAAAGTCGTCCGTCGGATTATGGTTCTCGCGGTCAAACTCCACGGATGTACTCCCTGAGATGGCTTGTTGCCTTCGCCCTGAGCAGCTTGAGCCCTCGCTGCAGGTGACTTTTGACCGTGGCCAGCGGTGCGCTGAGTAATTCGGCGATCTCTTCGGGCGTGAGATCTTCCTGGTAACGAAGGATCAATGCTGCGCGCTGGGGCTCAGGCAACGAGGCTAGAAGGCTCTCGATCCGGGACCCAATTGCGGATGGCTTCTTTTCCGCCTGCGCACCGTGCCCCTCTTCGATCTCGACCCACAAGTCCATGCAACGTACCTTTCGGCGCCGCAATGCGTCTGCGCTTCGGTTCATGGCCACGCGGCGCAACCAGTTGAGCGCGTGCGCGGGCGATTCGATTCTGGCGAGATGGCGGTCAAGCTCGAGAAAGACATCTTGCGCAATCTCTTCAGCCAGGCCGCGATCGCCGGTCATTCGCAGCGCAAGGGAGAACACCATTGACTGGTGGTCGTCCACGAGTTTCTCGAAATCCGGCTGCCAGTCGCGGGCCATATCTCTCGCTGCTACCTTCTTATCCGCATGGGAGCGGAGGCGGGGATGCAGAGAGTTACGTTTTCGGGGCGGAAAAGTTCGAGACATCCGCCCCCGGTGCCCAAAAGCGAGGCACCGGGGGCACCCGCGACAACGGTGGACGGCTAGAACAGGTCGGGGATGCTGTGGAAGGCGATGCGAGTGGGGGCGGCTTTGTAGGCGGCGAGCATGGTGGCCGGGGCTAGAGTGCTCATGCCGTACTTGTTGTTGAGCTGGTCCATGACTTCGAGCAGGCGCGTGCGGCTCTGTTCATCCTCAGAGCCATCGAAGAGGTTGAGCGAGTGGAGGCGGTCAGGAACCAGGCCGTTCAATTGGACTCCGATGAAGTAGGGCTGGTCGTACTCCTTGCCGGAGGGGCGGCTGGCCCAGAGGCGGCTGAGGGCGGCAATGAGGGTGGGGTTGTCACGGCACTCGCTAAGGCGGATTTCGTTATGCCATCCGCGGGTGGGGACACCAAAACGGCTGACGGGGGCCTTTTCGCCACGCGGGACTGCAAAGCCGACCGCCAGGCCGATGCTGCTGGCCCAGAGTCCGCCGGCACGGAGGCGCATGGCGGCCTTGTGGAGCAGCTTGTGTGCGACGGCCCAGGCTTTTTCGGCGGTGCGCATCTCCGGGGCGAGAACGTGGGAGTGGCTGATGGACTTAAGGTGATCCGTCTCAGCCATGTCAAAGTCTTCACCACGGAGCCAGTGCCACAGGCGCTCGCCCCAGACCGAACCCCAAAGCTCGCCGGACTGCTCGCAACTGAGGGCGAGCAGTTGCTTCATGGTGGTGATGCCTTTCTCGTTGAGGCGCTTCTCAGTTTTTGCGCCGATGCCAGGCAGGTCGCGCAAGGTGAGCTGGCCAAGAGCTTCGGGAAGCAGATCGATGGGGAGGGCTATGAGGCCGTCGGGCTTTTCCATGTCGCTGGCGATCTTGGCCAGGTAACGGTTGGTGGCCAGACCGACCGAACTGCGGAGCATGGGACCGACCTGGTCAAGGATGCGGGCCTTGACCCTGCGGCCCAGCTCCATGGCTGCCAGCAGGGGACGCTCGCGACCCATCAGGCGGCAGGCCATTTCGTCGATGGAAAGGACGGCTGAGACGGGCAGACAGCTTTCGACGGCCTCGACAATGCGGCGATGGTAGTCCACGTAGACTTCGTGACGGGCCTCGACCAGGACGATTTCAGGGCACATCCGCTTGGCGTCGGCGACGATTGTTCCGGTGCGAACGCCAAAGGCCTTGGCCTCATAACTTGCTGCGATGCAACAGGTTGTGTCTGCCATCATGGGGACGACGCCGACGGGACGGCCGCGCAGTTCGGGACGGACCTCCTGCTCACACGAGGCGAAGTAGGAGTTGAGATCGACGAAAAGCCAATTGACGGAGGGGCAAGCAAGAGGCTCCTCCACGACGGGGGACGGCGCCTGCTCGGGCTGTTCGCACTCCTCAGGCCAATCCTTGGGCCAGTCTTCAGAGGGAAGGACCTGTTCCGGATTGGAATCGCTAGTCACGCTGGTAACATTTTCGCCTTTTGTTCTCTTGATTTCAATTAAAAACGGCGGGAAATTGGTTATGGTCAACTCGGGGCATCGGGTAATCGTCAAAAGTTGTATCGAGCTGCCGCTTGGGGAGATGTTCTAATTGCGGCAGTGGTCTGGAAGCTGGAACCCGGTTGGGTAATTCAAAATGCACACACTAGCTCAATGGTTCGGAACGAATGCGAGCGTGCTTGCCGTGCTGGTGACAGTCGGCGTAGCGGTGCTTCTCGTCTGCTGCCTTGAGTGTTCCGACTGCTCCAAGAGCGAGAAGGATGAACTCTTCCACCGCCACGAGGTTTAGCGGGATCACGACGTTCTTCCCCTGGTCTCGCGTAATCGTAGTGGAACACCCGACAAGAGCAGTCCGGCTTTTGTTTTGCAAAAGAAAGATCAGGTAGTGAGCAGACGCGGCTTCAAAGCTGCGGTTTGAGGTACGTCTCGAACTGAGCGAGGATGCGATTGTAGAGGTGCGTCTGGACGTCAGGACCGGCGAGGGAATGGGTTTTGCGGGGATAGATTTGCAGGTCGTACGGAATGCCGGCTTCAATGAGCTTCTGGACGAATTGCGCCGTATTTTGGAAGTGCACGTTATCGTCGCCCGTTCCGTGAATCAGCAGCAGCCTTCCCTTGAGGTTTGCGGCGGAATTGACCACGGAGAAGTCAGTGTAGCCCGCAGGAAAGACGGACGGCTCACTCAAATAGCGCTCTGTGTAGATGGAATCGTAGTTTCGCCAGTCGGTCACGGGGGCTACGGAGACTCCGGTGCGGAAGCGATCGGAATGGGTCATGGCATAGAGCGTGAAGGTACCGCCCCAACTCCATCCCCACCAGCCCAGGCGCTTCGCATCCAGCTGCGGATATTGCGCAAGTACGGCGTCCACGACAGTCAACTGATCTTCAAGCTGAACCGGACCAAAGTTGTGCCAGGCGGCCTGAGCAAATTCGCGGCCACGCATCCCCGAGCCTCGGTTATCAGCATGGAGAACGGCAAAGCCGTGCTGGACGAGCAGTTCATCGAAGAGCAGCGAGGCTGACCAGCGATTAGCGACCGTCTCCGGGCCGGGGCCTCCGTAGGGGTTGACGATAAGCGGCACGCTGGCGGGGCTGGAAGCACCCTCGGGAAGCAGCAGCGTGGCATAGAGGGTTGTGCCGTCGTGGGCTTTAACCTGGAGCTGCTCCGGGGACCGCAGGTGGTAAGCCTCGAGAGAGCGCGTCTGCCAGAAGATGTTGCACTTGCCCGTGTCGTGGCAAAGACGGAGCGTGGGCGGATCGAGACGGGCTGACTGAGTGTCGACGAAGGCGCCGCCGGTCGGGGCGAAGTTTCCGGAATGGGAACCTGCGCCACTACTCAACTGCGTGCGATGGCCATCAAATCCAACGGACCATAGTTGCTGCTCAAGGACGCTGCCTTCATTCGATGCGTATTCCACTTTTTTGTCTTTGAAGTCGACGTTGCCGACTTCACCTACTTCAAAATCGCCGCTGGTCAACTGGCGCTCGAGCGTCGCTGTGGCGGTGGTCGGGTGGTCCTTGTCAAAGGAGTAGAGATAGATGTGGTTGTGGCCGTCGGTCCAGTTGGTGAGCACCAGATGGCCGTCGCTGAGCCAGACGTTGTAGTTTTCGTCGAAGTATTTTTCATCGGTCAACTGGAGGATCGCATGGGCCTGGCCGGTCTCGGGGTCGGCGAGATAGATATCGCGATGCCTGTGGTCGCGGGTGACGGTTTCGATCCACAAGGTGCGATGATCGGCCCAGCCAAAACGGGGAATGTAGTCTTTGCCTTCCTGGAGGGGAAGTTTGACCCAGACGGTCTTGCCGCCCTGCTCGGGGACGACACCGACGCGAACCTCGGGATTTGGGTCGCCGGCCTGGGGATAGTGCTGCGCATCGACGCGAGCGCGCAAAGGGAGCCAATCTTCGATCGGATACACCGGCACTTCAGACTCGTTCATTTGCAAAAAGGCAACGCGGCTAGAGTCGGGCGACCAGAAGTAGTTGCTGCGGACATCCAACTCCTCTTCGTACACCCAGTCGACCTTGCCGTTGAGGACGGCTTCATTGGGAGAAGGGGCCAGGGGCACGGTGGGGTTGCCGGGGTCGCGAAGGCGAATGACGCAGAGTGCGTTGTCGCGAATGAAGCTGATGGTTTTGCCGTCCGGGGAGAACTTGGGGTCGTCGCCCGAGGCGAGGCCTGTGAAGCCGATCTCGACTCCGGTGCCGTTTTTCAGGTCGTAGACCCAGAGCCGGCCGTCGGAGTCGAACAAGAGGTGCGCGGAGTCCGGCGACCAAATGTAGCCGGCCATTTTGTACCGCGCGCGATGGTCGCGGTCTGTCTCTGAGGCTCTGCCTTCGATGAGAGTGGCCAGCTTGGAACGGCTGATAAGCACATGCGGTTTGCCGGTGCCGGGATCAAGGTCAATGAGTTCGCCACCGTCGAGATAGGTGAGGTGGCTTGAATCAGGCGACCAGGAGAGCTCGTCTGGAGGATTTCCGGTCAAGGAACCGTGCGCGTAGATTGCCTCAACCGTCAGCGGTTTTTGCGGAGCCGGGGCGGCATAAGAAATGAAGGCGAGCGGAAGAACCAATGCGGCGGAAAGCAGGCGGGCAGCGGTGTAACGCAAATAATTATCCTCCGGAAGCGGAACCCGAAGCCGACCCTACGTGCGGCAACAAAGAGCCCGCGTGGATGGCACACCCGGCGATTGAAGGGATCGAGAAGAGCAGCGGCGCTTCAAGAAAAAGTGTAAATCACGTGACGATTGCGCGGGGCGCTCGCAGAGTGTATGTTCCGGCTATGCAATGGAAAGCGCAGGAAGAACGGCGATTGCTGGGACAGGCGTGCCGCAAGAAGACAGGCCGGCAACAACACAGCGAACTGAAACCCAAGGCGCGGAGCGCTTCGGCGCTGGTGCTGATTGAGCGGTCGATGCGCGGGCGTGTGCCGGCTCTGATCGCATTGAAGTACGAACTGATGGCGCAGTCGCCGTTTGGCTACTTTCGTGGCGCGGCGCCGGTGATGGCGGCCGACTTGTCAGTCCTGCCAACGACGGGAATCCAGTCACAGCTTTGCGGGGACGCGCATGTGCGCAACCTGGGCGCCTATGCCGCGCCCGACGGACGACTGGTCTTTGACATCAATGACTTCGACGAGACGATTCGTGGGCCGTTTGAGTGGGACCTGAAACGGATGGCGGCTTCGCTGGTGCTGGCCGGGCGCGAGGCCGGCCAGAAGACTTCGACTGTGCAGCAGGCTGTGGTGCGATTCATTGAGCGCTACTGTGCGCAGATGCGCGCATTTGCCAAGATGCCATGCGTGGAAGTGGGTCGGTTCCTGGTGCATCGTCTTGGCGACGTTGAGCCTGTTCATTCGGCACTGCTGAAGGCGCAGCGAGCAACGCCTCAGTTTGCACTGGAGCAACTGACCGAGCCGCTAGGTAAGACGACGGCGACGGGGAAGAAGGCAACGCGGGGGAAGACCGTTGAAAAGGAGGCGGGGAGGCGCTTCAAGGAAGTGAAGCCCACGCTGACGCGCGTGACCGGATCTCAGGCTGCCACGGTGCTGGCCTCGCTGAGTCCTTACCGGGAGATGCTGGAGCCGCAACGGCAACATCTGTTGTCGTTCTACCGGCCAGTGGACGTGGCGTTTAAAGTCGTGGGCACCGGATCAGTGGGATTGCGCGACTATTGCATCTACTTCGAAGGAAATGGTCCGGGCGACGCGTTGTTCTTGCAGATCAAGGAAGAGGTTGCGTCGGCGTACGCGCCGTATCTGCCGAACGCTCATCCACCGAAGCATAATGGCCAGCGAACCGCGGAAGGACAGCGCGCCATGCAGATGCAGTCCGATCCCTTTCTGGGCTGGACGCATATCGGCGACCGCCAGTTTCTTGTGCGTCAACTGAACGACCACAAAGGGTCGATAGAACTTGAGGATCTTAAGGGCGAGGGTCTTGTGGCCTATGCAGAAGTCTGCGGCGAGTTGCTGGCGCGAGGACATGGACGCTCCGGGGATCCAGTGGTGATTGCGGGCTACCTGGGTACGGGCCCAGGATTTGCCGAGGCACTGGCGAAGTTCGGCTCGGCCTACGCCGACCAGACCGAAAAGGACTGGCAGGATTTGCGGAGGTCGCGGAGAGCGAAGAGCAAGCCGTAGGGGTATTCGTCAGCGCCTGTAGATGTCGTAGGCGCGCAGATGAGTCACTAGGGTGAAGGCTGGGAGCAGAGCCTTCAGAGTGGCTTCGTGCTCCGGCGTTGGATCGTCGTTGATCTCGAGTTCCCGCTTCACAATCAACCAGTGAATCTGATGGATTTGAACTTCCCCGGCAAGTTGGGCCGGGGAATACGGGTCCGTTGCTGGGTCGAAGAGCAGGACGGGGAACTGCGGAGCGCGGCCAGATGCAAAATAGAAAGGATCTTCGCCAGGAAGAAGGACGATGCCGTCAGAGACGGGAATGTTGGCCTTAGCGTAGCGGAGGAGTTCGTCAAAGTTGGAGAGATAAGGGCCGGGGGTGGCCATTCCGGCGAGCTGCGGAAAGGTCGAATGATCTGGAGGAGCATCTGGAAGTTGTGCGTAAGAGAGTCGCTCTTCACTGGCTATATAGAAGCCCCCGCAAACGAACAGCGTGAGGGAGAGGACTGTCGTGATTGCCAGAGGTGAGATTGGCCGAAGGACAACTGGGGAGACTGGGAATTCGAGTGCGGCGAGAAAGGCGATCTGGTCTGCGGCGAGGATGATGAGCAGGGGCCAGATGGCATAGGTGGATCCCCAGAGCTGTTGTGACATGAGGGTTCCGTTGATGGCGACCAGCAGAATGATGGGCAGGAACCTGCGGAGAGTCAGATCGCGCCGTTGCTCGATCAGGTTGAAGAGTGCGAGCGCTGCGGCGAGGATGAGCAGCAAAGGCCAGAGGGCCAGGAGCGTGTCTCCGCGCTCGTCAGCGTCGTCGTAGATGAGCAACGAGCTGAGCGTGTAGATGAAGGGCGCAACCAGCAGGGCGAGGGCGATGATTTTCGCCCATCTGACTTTGGCGAATCGGGTGCGTAGGAGGAGGAGCCCGGCGGCGACTGAGGGCAGCTTCCAAAGCAGGCTCGGATCGCGATAGACGCCCAGCATGTCGCTGAATCCGGGCAGTCGGCGCTGGGCGGCGAACTGAATGGTCCAGTGAAGATAATTGCCGAGGCCGACGGTGAAATGAATCAGCAATAGCGCGGCCAAGAGGGCTGCGGCGGCGCCCGCGAGCACGGCAAATAGAGTGCGAATTTCAGGATCAGGCGCGCTAGCGTTTTGCCGGCGAAGGGACGCGACGCCCAGAAGCAGAAGAATGGCAACCACGGAGACAGCGAGAAACGGAAGGCCGATGTTCTGCTTGAAGAAGAGCGGGAAACATAGCGATGCTCCCGCGGCGGCGGCTTGCAAAAGGGGTGGATGGTTTGAGAGGCGCTGAAGAAGGTAGATTGCGACCAGGATGGAGCAGGCACAGTCGCAGTCGTAGGACGGGAACGGAAAGACACAGTAGATGCCGAGGACGGCAAGCGGGGTGGCAAGCAGCAGGGCAATCGCAAACGGCTGCTGAACGCGGCCTAGAAGCGAGCGGAAGATAATGCGCCAGGCAAGCACAGTGGAAAGCCCACCCACTGCGGCAACGTAAAGAACGTGATGAAAGTAGACGCGCCCGGCAAGGCGGACGATGGCTGCCTGGATGAGGAAGGTAAGGGGTGCATGGACAAGAGGGAAATCGCGGTAGGGCAGCTGGCCAAGAGCGATGCGCGACGCAGTGTCGAGAACGTAGCTCAGATCCCAGAGCACGGCGACGTGGGCATTTTGCCAGAGAACGACTGCGGCTGAGGCAGCAAAAAGGCCGACGGCAGCGAGCCAGTCACGCAAGACCCAAGACGGCTCAGACGAGCCGTTCCCTGCTGTCACCATCCGCGGCGGGCGTAGTAAACGTAGTAAGGCGCCGAACAGATGGCCATGAGCAGCGCGGCGAACCAGCCGATGACGGTCCAGCCAAAGAAGATGTTAATGAGCAGGATTGCGGTGGCATTGTGAGTGTGCCGGGCCGCGGCAACGATGGCCGGCACAAAATAGAGCGCAAAGGCAAAGATCATGAAATGCATAGGGGCTCTCTCGTACGTTCCCAAATGATTACGAGAAGTTTACTCCTGAAGTTCCCGAATTCTGGCCTAGTTTTGCCGGCGCGCAAATGGCTACGGCGCCTGGGGAAAGACCACAGTTCACTTTGCCGCCGGCGCGGGAGCGGGGTCGTCACACTCGTACTCGAATTTGCGCAGGTTTCTGAGACATTCGGCAAGGGCGCCGAGGTGCGTTTCGTGCCAGCCGAAGGGCTTGAAGGGGACGGTCTTTTGATTCAGCTCAATATCGGCCGAGGCGTAGAACTTCAGGTCGCTGGTTTTGCAGGTAGCGAACTCCTTGACGGTGATGCGGGCTTCAATTTCGCCGCAAGCGTGTTTCTTGGTGACCGAGTAGAAGTGCAACTTGGCGAGACACTCAGACGGATCCTTTTGCGCAAACTTCCAATCTTCCATGGGTAGGCCTCCGGGGATTCATCACTGCCAAGTCTAGCTGATCCACAAAGATTCGGACGTTGAATCTGGAGGACGCCGAAGGAAGGGCGCGCTCTACAATAATCCGATATGCCCACCGTTGCGAGATCGCACGCAAAGATCAACCTTGGCCTTGGCATTGGCGCGCCGCGCGCTGATGGGTTTCATGCGCTGGCTACCGTTTATCAGACATTGGAGGTGCACGACCTGGTGACGGTGGCGGCAAAGTCCGCCGCGGTGACGAGTGTGCGGCTTACTTCAAATGATGCGCGGGTACCTACGGATGGCCGCAACACCGCCTGGAAGATGGTGGAGCTGGCGCTGAAGATGCTGGGACAAACGGCCGAGGTTGCAATTCATATCGAGAAGCGGCTGCCGGTGCAGGGTGGGCTGGGCGCGGGCTCGGCAAACGCGGTGGCGGCGCTGGTGGGGCTGGAAGCGGAGTTGAGTGCTGGAACCCACCCGTCGAGCAAAGAACGCTCGAAGGATGGTGCACCCGGCAGGTTGGCGGAGCATGCTTACGGAATTGCCCAAAGCTTTTTGACCCGGCGGCTGGAAATTGCGGCCCAGGTTGGCTCGGATGTGCCGTTATTTCTGATTGGCGGGACAGTTCTTGGGCTTGACCGCGGGCAGGAAGTGTACCCGCTGCCGGATATTGAGCCGGTGTGGTGCGTCGTGGCCGCTCCCGAGGTGGGTGTATCCACACCCCAGGCCTTTCGCGACTGGGATGCGCTGTGCGTGGCGGAGGGTTTGACCTCAGAGGCCAGTACCGCTAAACTGAATGAGTTGAGTCGCGCTTACGCCAGCGCCTTTGCGGGAGGAATTCCGCTGGGGGGTGGGCAGGGAGCAGGCTCCTCCGGTGTCCTTGCCGAAGGCGGGGACCTGGCCGGACCACAAGAGTCCGCGCTTGTCCGCACCGGGATCAGTAGCTGGATCCAGAACGACTTTGAACGGGTCGTGTTTCCCCAGCATCCCTCCCTTGCAGAAATCAAGCGTCTTCTTGCGGCTTCGGGCACTCCGGAGGCGGCACTCCATGCCTCGCTGTCGGGGTCCGGTTCAGCACTCTACGGGTTGTACCTGACCCGTGGAGATGCGGAAGCAGCCTGCGAACGGTTGCGGCCGGTGGGAGTCAAGAGTCACTTGACGCGCACCTTGCCGCGCACGGCCTACTGGCGCGAGATGCTTTCACATTGACAGGCGTCCATTGAGCGGGTGACACTCGCGGACGGCTGCTCAAGTTGGGCGATCGTCTAATGGTAGGACAGTGCCCTTTGGAGGCACTTGTCCAGGTTCGAATCCTGGTCGCCCAGCCAAGTTTTCGATGAAGGGCCCGAAGAACAGCCAAAGCCAACCAGCTTGGAGGTAGTCGGACATGGAAGTGGGGACGGTAACGGTGACGGCGGAAGAGAAGCAACCAGCGAGCGGACAGCCGGACGAGACAGGCAAGGAACAGCCGAAGGCGCCGCAGCCGCAGGACGGGGCGAAGCAGGACGGGGCCAAAGGCAAGGACGCCAAGCCGGTTCCGGAGCGCAAGAAGGCCCGTAACCTGAGCGAGGATAAGCGCTTCAAGCTCTTCAGCGGCACGGCTAACCGGCCGCTCGCCGAGGAGATCGGCCGCCAGATCGGCGTTCCCGTGGGTGAGGTCAAGATTCAACGCTTTGCCGATGGCGAAGTGTACTTCCAACTCCTTGAGAATGTGCGCGGAGTGGATGTGTTTGTGGTGCAGCCCACCTGCTATCCGGTGGACCAGCACCTGGTGGAGCTTTTGGTGATGATTGACGCTTTAAAGCGGGCCTCGGCGGCCAGGATCACGGTGGTGGTGCCCTATTACGGGTACGCGCGCCAGGATCGGAAAGACCGTCCGCGTGTGGCCATCAGCGCCAAACTCATCGCCGACCTGCTGACCACGGCTGGAGCCAATCGCGCGCTTTTTGTGGATCTGCACGCGGCCCAGATCCAGGGCTTCTTCAACATTCCTGTCGATCACCTGTTCGCCAGCCCGGTTCTGGTGGGATACTTCCGCAGTCTCAATCTGCCCAACCTGATCGTGGTTTCGCCCGATGCGGGCGGCGTGGAGCGGGCACGATTCTTTGCACAGAAAGTGGGCGCGCCGCTAGCCATTGTGGACAAGCGCCGCACTGACATCAACGTGGCAGAAGTGATGAACGTGGTAGGCGACGTGAACGGCAAGACCTGCCTAATTATCGATGACATTATCGACACGGCCGGGACACTGGTAAAGACTGTGGATGCGTTGTACGCCTCGGGCGCGGCCTCAGTTTATGCGTGCGCCAGTCACGCCGTGCTTTCAGGCCCGGCCATTGACCGAATCGCTGCCTCGCGGCTGGTACAGCTGGTCGTGACCGATACGATTCCACTGCGCGAAGCGGCGCAGAAGCTTGAAAAGATCAAAGTGCTCTCCATCGCCGGTCTGCTGGGCGCGGCCATCGAGAGTATTCACATGGAAACCAGCGTAAGTTCGCTGTTCAACTAGAAGCAGCTTTTAGCTTCTAGCCTCTAGCTTTTAGCTAGTTTCTCCGGGGATTGGCCTTTGCGGTTGAGCGAAGGGAAAGAAAGCGATGGGCCGGCGTGAAGGCCAGATCATTGCAAAACGAAAACGAAGCAGCTGAGGTTGCTTCTCAACAAAGGGAGCGGTGATTCAGATCGCAGCAGCAGTTTGAGCTGGCAGCTAGAAGCTAGCGGCTAGAGGCTGCTTCACCCGTGCCCGAAATAAGGAAACGAGAGAGAGAATGCCAGAAGTAGTCGTAGCAAAAGCCCGTGAGGGCAAGTTCAACAAGAACGCCGCGCGCCGCGTCAGGGTTGCCGGCAAGATCCCCGCGGTGATTTATGGCTCGGGACATGACCCGGTTGCCGTTGAAGTGGACCCGAAGCAGATTTCCCGGATACTGTTTTCAGAGACCGGCCACAACACGATTTTTGACGTTGAGATTCCCGGCAAAGACACGTCCAAGGCGATGATCGTCGACTGGCAGCGCGAGCCGATCAAGGACCAGCTGATCCACATTGACCTGAAGCGGATTGCGCTGGACAAGGCTCTGCGCGTAAGGGTGCGCGTCAAGCTCCTGGGCATTCCGGTGGGCGTAAAGAACTCAGGCGGCATTCTTGACCAGGTATTGCGCGAAGTTGAAATCGAGTGCCTTCCCGCGGATATTCCTGCTCACGTCGATCTGGACGTAAGCGGGCTGGAGATGCACGGCGTGCTGCGCGTGAGCGATCTGCCGCACACCGACAAGATCAAGTTTCTCAACTCCGCCGATTCGACCGTGGCGCACGTTGTTTCGATCCGCGAGGAAGCGCCGACTGCTGCTGAAGCTGAAGCAGCCGCCGTTGCCGCGGCCACTGCCGCAACCGCAGCCGAGCCTGAAGTTGCCAAGAAGGGCAAGACTGAGCCTGAAGCTGGAGCCAAGAAGGACGCCGGCGCAGGGGCAAAGAAGTAAGCCTTGGCCGGAGAAAGTGAAATCCGGGACCGGAAGAGCCCCTTCCTGATTGTGGGATTGGGCAATCCCGGTCCGGAGTACCTGTGGACCCCGCATAACGCAGGGTTCATGGCCATTGACCGCATCGCCCAGCAAGAAGGGGTTGTGGTGCAGAACCGGCGCTGCCGGGCCGTTACGGCAACCTGCCGCATTGCAGGGTGCGCAGTGGTCCTGGCCAAGCCGGAGACATTCATGAACCTGAGCGGGGTTTCGATTGCCGCTCTGGTTGAGGAATTTGAAGCGGATCCAGCCAAGGATCTGCTCGTGATTTACGACGAGCTGGACCTGGCGCTGGGGACCTTCAAGATAAGGGAGCGGGGATCGCCCGCGGGCCACAACGGAGCCCGCAGCGTGACCGGCGCTCTTGGGAGTCAGGAGTGGTTGCGTCTCCGCATTGGCGTGGGGCTCGATCTACCTCCTGAGGCGATTGCCGCCGGTGGCGGAAGGCGTCCGGGCAGGGATTATCTGCTCTCGCCGATGCGCAAGGCGGATTTGTCGGTGTTTGACGAGGTGCTCGACCGGGTGGCAACGGCCACCAGACGCATCCTCGAACTTGGACCGGCAGCCGCGATGAACGAGTTTAACCGGAAGGAAGAGAAAGACAGGGAACAGGGAACAGGGAACAGGGATCAGGATTAGAGCCTGCTTCGAACCGTGTTCTTTGAGCTCTGAATTGAGAGTTGAGAGGCTGGGGCAATGAATTGCTCCGGCGGAAAAGGAATACCGATGTCCCGTGTGTATGAGGTTATGTTTATCGTTCGGCCCGATGTGACCGAAGAGGATACCGACAAGCTGATTGCCGGCTTTAGCACCACCATCGCGTCTGGCGGCGGCACGGTGAAGACAGTGGAAAAGATGGGCCGTCGCAAGCTCGCCTACATGGTCCGCAAGTTTAACGACGGCAATTACGTTCTGCTGACCATTGAGGCGGACGGCGCTGGAGTGCTTGAGCTTGAGCGCCGGCTGCGCGTGACTGAGCCGGTGATCAAGTTCATTACCGTGCGCATCGACGAGGAAGAAAAGCGCCTGGCCAAGGTGAAGGCACTGCGTGGAGTTCGTCGCAGCAAAACAAGCCCAGAGCCCGCGGCAGCGGCTGCGCCAGCCCCAGCTCCTGCCCCTGCAGCGGAAGCTGCTGAGCCGGCACAGGCCGTCGTCTAGCTAGATTGCTGAACCTGGCCGCTACCGACCGCTCTGACAAAAGAGCCCGGAGGCAGCCGCATCAAAGAACTCGGCTGGGCCCAGGGGGCGCAGCCCGGAAACAAAGAGAGTAAAGAGGAAACACTATGTCTGATGAGACTCAAGGAAAGGCGCCCGAAGCGGGCGCAGCGGCAGCCGGATCGGATTCCGGGCCAGTTTCAAGTCAGGGTTCAGGGCAGAGTTCGGGTTCGGGCTCGGGCCCGCGTCCCGGCGGCCGGCCAGGAGGCCCACGTCCCGCTGGCGGTCCTGGCGGACGCGGCAAGTTCTTCCGGCGCAAGAAGGTGTGCAAGTTCTGCACCGAAAAGATCGATGCGATCCCTTACCGCGACGTACGTTTGCTGCAGGGATTTGTAGCCGAGCGGGGCAAGATCGTGCCTCGGCGTTTGACCGGCGTTTGCACGACGCACCAGCGCCGCCTGACACGCGCCATCAAGCAGGCCCGGAACATCGCCCTGCTTCCGTTCGCGACCCGGCACTAAACGGCTGCCCCCTGACGGCCCTTCGTGCTGTTCACTCACGGGTGCAAAGTTCGCGGCCCGATGGGATGAAAGCGATGCGGCGGCAATGTTGAGGATGGCTGCCGGCAAGGCTGCGTGGCGGAATCACGGACGCACCGGCTGAATAGGCAAAGAAGAACAAGGCGCCCACAGCGCCCGGAAACACTGGAGAGTTTCACATGGAAGTTATTCTGAAGGAAGACGTAGACAATCTGGGTCATCGCGGAGACGTGGTGAAAGTCGCGGAGGGCTTCGGCCGCAACTATCTGCTGCCGCGCAAGCTTGCCATGCAAGCTACCCAGGCCAACAAGGCCGTCATCGAACAGATGAAGACCTCTGCTGCACGCCGTTCGGCTACGGAAAAGGTTCAGGCCGAGGAATTGGCTGCGAAACTCGAGCCGGTGGTGCTGAGCTTTACCCGCAAGTCCGGTGAAGAAGGCCGCCTCTTCGGCTCGGTCACTTCGTCAGACATTGCCACCGAGTTGGGCGCCAAGGGCTTTGAGATCGATCGCCGCAAGGTGCAACTGGCCGAAGCCTTGAAGACCGTCGGCGAGTTCACGGTTGGAGTGAAGCTGCACCGCGAAGTGACGGCTCACATCAAGGTGAAGGTTTTGGCTGAAGCTGTTGAAGCCGAGACTGCCGAAGCTGCGGCCGCCGAACCCGCGGCAGAAGCAACCCCGGCTGAGTAAACCGGAACAGAGCTCGAAAACAACGCGAGCCGCCTCCCGAAACAGTCGGGGGCGGCGCGTGTCGTTTTTGCGGCCGTCATGAGCTTCGGCGCAGCGGAAACATGGGCCAGAAGCCGGCCTTACGGCTTCTTTTCCTTGTCTTTCAACTTTGGGTCGCCCGAGAAAATGTCTGCCACGGGAGGAGCTCCACTCAGCGCGATGAGTTGCTTGAGGGCCTTCGAGAATTTTTCCTGAAAGAGAGGCCACTGTTCCGCCTTGGAAAAAGAAAACAGCAGACGGACGCGGTTCCTCGGAACGCTGGTGTCAACCTCGTTGGTCTTGTCGTAGCAGATACGGGCTGGTTTGCCGGCCAGCGAAACCAGCGTGAATCGGACCAGCTTTTCGCGCGTCTGCTGCGCATCACTGGGATCGAATTGGTCCCAGACTGCATTCTGTGCGTCGAGCGCGTTCAGAAACTCGTCGCAATGACCAGAGGGCTGCGTTACGGTGAGCACGCTTGTGGCCGGATTAAACGTGACTTCAACGTTGTCGTTGATTCCGTCGTCGGGACTGAGCAGGATGAGCGCGCTGCGGACGTACTGAAATAACTCCTGCTGCGTGGGAGGGGGCTTGGGCGGAGTCTTCTTTTTTGGGGGCGCGTTCTGGGCAACGCATGCAGGCAAAGTTGCGAAAAGCAGAACGAAACTGAAGATCGCAGATTGACTGCGTGCTTGTAGCGTCATGAATTACCTTCTCCTCGTCGCTGCCCGCTCCGCTTCGACTTTATTTCAAAAAAAACTCACAACTGGTGCGGAGAGTATACCGCCGATTCATTCGACGAACCAACTGCCATGGCAAGCGGCCTGGTGCGATCGGTGCGCAGCGTGGGAACCGCGGCAAGAAGACTGCGCGTGTAAGCGTGCGCGGGCGCTACGAGCAATTGCGCGCATGGGCCTGTTTCGACAATATGTCCTGCATGCATGACCGCGATACGGCTGGCCACCTGGCCCACCACGGCAAGATCATGCGAGATAAAGAGCATGGCCAAACCGTATTGGCGCTGGAGGCTCCGCAGCAATTCAAGCACCTGCGCCTGCACCGTTACATCGAGCGCGGTGGTTGGCTCGTCGGCAATGAGCAGCTTTGGACGGTTGATGAGCGCCATGGCAATAAGGATGCGCTGCCGCTGGCCGCCTGAAAACTGGTGCGGGTAGTCACTGTAGCGCTCGGCCGCATCGGACAAATCGACAGCCTCAAGCGCAGCGACGGCTTTCCTTTTTGCTTCACGCCCTGTCCATGAGGGAAAGTGCGCCTGTGCCGCTTCAGCGACCTGACGGCCGATGGACATGACGGGATTGAGCGCGGTCATCGGCTCCTGGAAGATCATGCCGATCTCGCGGCCGCGCAAGCGACGGAGAGCCTTTGCCGGCTGGTGGAGAATGTTGGAATCGCGCCACAGGATTTGGCCTGAGACCTGCGCGGCCACTCCATACAGGCCCAGGATGGACAGTGCAGTGGCGCTCTTGCCCGAACCTGATTCGCCGACCAGGCCCAGCACCTCGCCCTCGTCGACGTGCAAACTGATGCCGCAAACGGCTTCAACCGATGCGAAGCGAATGCGCAGTTCGTTGATTTGGAGCAGAGGGGCCATGCAGTCATCGTAGAGCATTGGCGCCCGATGGTCGTCCTGGAAAAGCCCGCGAGCTCAGGGCAGGCTTGATGCATGCCCTTGGATTGAAAAGCCGTTCAAGCTGCATGGCCTGGGGGCCTGACTCATCGGATTCACGCCGGGCATAAGGGCAATAAATCCATTGCCCTAAACGGCGGCTTGAATTAACTTCAAATACTATCGACTTTTGTCTCTGGAGGCGCCCGCGATGCCCCGTACCGTACGCTGTTCCCTGATTCAGGCTTCGAATGCAGTACCGGCAACGGAGACCTTGGCCGTTCAGAAAAAGGCCATGATCGATAAGCACCTGGGTCTGATCCGCAAGGCCGCGGCGGACGGCGCACAGATTGTCTGCCTGCAGGAGATTTTCAACGGCCCCTACTTCTGCGCTGAACAATCAGTCAAGTGGTACGAGACCACTGAGCCTGTTCCATCGGGACCGACGGTGACGCTGATGCAAGCGCTGGCGAAAGAGCTGCACATTGCGATGGTTGTGCCGGTTTATGAAGTGGAACAGGAAGGCGTTTTTTACAACACCGCGGCCGTGATTCAAAACGACGGCACCTACCTGGGCAAATACCGCAAGACCCATATTCCGCACGTAGCGCCGGGCTTCTGGGAGAAGTTTTATTTCCGTCCGGGCAACCTCGGGTATCCCGTTTTCGATCTCGGATTCGCCAAGATAGGCGTCTATATCTGTTATGACCGGCATTTTCCTGAAGGCGCGCGGTGCCTGGGATTGAACGGTGCGGAGATCGTGTTCAACCCCTCGGCGACGGTGGCAGGACTGAGCGAGTACTTGTGGAAGCTGGAGCAGCCAGCGCACGCCGCGGCGAATGGCTACTTTATCGGCGCAATCAATCGCGTGGGCACCGAGCCGCCGTGGAATATCGGCGAGTTTTACGGGTCGAGCTACTTCGCCAATCCGCGCGGACAAATTTTTGCGCAGGCCGCACGCAATAAAGATGAGGTGCTGACCGCCGACCTGAATTTGGACGAGATTGCTGAGGTAAGGCGCACCTGGCAGTTCTTCCGCGACCGGCGGCCTGACCAATACGGGCCGATTGTGGCTTCGTAAAACACGCGCGGACCGCAGAGTTGTGAGCAATTGAGCCGGACCGATTCGAAAGAGGCTCTGAAGAGAACCCATTCTTTGATTGAGGTGGGAATGAGCACCGCAACTTTACCCGACGATCCGAAATTGCGTGAGCGCTTTGGCGATTTGAAGCCAGCACTTGCGCCCCAGGCCGCTGTGATTGAGGCCAATCGCTGCCTCAACTGTTTCGACGCGCCATGCACGGGCGCCTGCCCAACCCATATCGATGTGCCCGGCTTCATCAAGCGCATTGCCTCAGGCAATTTGCGAGGCTCGGCGATGCGGATTCTCGACGCCAACATTCTGGGTTCAAGTTGCTCGCGCGTTTGTCCGGTGGACGTGCTGTGTGAGGGCGCTTGCGTGATGCACCGGCAGAATCACAAGCCGATTCAGATTGCGCTGTTGCAGCGCCATGCAATGGATGCCTTTCACCACTCGGGTGAGCCGGTTCCGACTGCTCCTGCACGGTCGCGTAAGCTTCGTGTTGGCTGCATTGGCGGCGGCCCGGCATCGCTCGCATGCGCAGCGGAATTATGCCGGCAGGGAGCACAGGCCACCATCATTGAACGACGGCCACTGCCGGGAGGCCTGAATACCTACGGTGTGGCCGAGTACAAGCTGCGCGCTGCCGACAGTCTGCGCGAGGTGGAGATGATTCGGCGCATGGGCGTTGAATTTCGCTTTGGCGAGACCATCGATTCTTCAGCGGCGCTGGATGCGTTGGAAGCAGAGTTCGACTACTTTTTTCTCGGCCTGGGATTGGGCGCGATGCAGCAACTCGGCATTCCCGGCGAAGACAGCCAGGGCGTGATCAACGCACTGGAGTTGATTGCAGCCTACAAGGTGGGACATATTCGCGAGATGCGCGGGACTGTTGTTGTGGTGGGCGCGGGGAATACCGCGATTGATGCAGCCAACGCCGCACGACGGCTGGGCGCAGAGACCGTTTATCTGCTCTATCGTCGCGGCGAGAACGATATGTCGGCCTTCGACTTTGAGTACGAGCATGCGAAGCAGGAGGGCGTGCAATTCTTGTGGCGCAGGCAACCACTCGCCATCCGCTCCAATGAGCACGGTCGCCTGCTGCTGGACACGGTGCAGATGCAACAAGTGGACAAGAAGCTTTTGCCAATTCCGGATTCGCAGTTCACCATCGACTGCGACTTTGTTGTGCCCGCGATCGGCCAGTCGCCGCTGGCGCAACTGATCCAGGATTTACGCGGTGTGGAAGTGCGCGGTGGAAGAATCGTGGCCAACATTGCTACCGGAGAGACTGCAAATCCGCGCTACTTTGCCGGCGGGGATTGCGTGAATGGCGGACGGGAAGTGGTGGACGCGGTGGCCGGCGGCAAGCGCGCCGCACTCGCGATTCTCAAGACTGCGGAGGCGACCCATGCCTGACATGTCTATTCGTGGATTTGCCGGCACGATCAATTGTCCGAACCCCTTCTGGCTTGCCTCGGCGCCGCCGACCAACTGCGGCGAGCAGATTATGCGCGCATTTGACGCTGGCTGGGGTGGAGCGGTGTGGAAGACAATCGGTGAGCCGGTGACCAATGTGAGCTCGCGCTACTCGGCCACCGACTGGAACGGCCAGCGCATCATGGGCTTCAACAATATCGAGCTCATCAGCGACAGGCCCGTGGATGTGAACCTCCGCGAGATGGCCGAAGTGAAAAAACGCTATCCGAAACATGCGGTGATTGCTTCGTTGATGGTGGCTTCAAACCGCGAGAGCTGGCACGACATTGTTGCACGATCAGAAGACGCGGGAGCCGACGGGCTCGAACTGAATTTCGGCTGCCCTCATGGCATGAGCGAGCGCGGCATGGGCTCGGCCGTGGGCCAAGTGCCCGAATATGCGCAGATGATTACCGAGTGGGTGAAGGAGAAGGCGCGAACGCCTGTCCTGGTCAAGTTGACGCCGAACATCAGTGATATCCGCACGGTTGCCCGCGCAGCCAAGCGTGGCGGCGCTGACGGGCTGTCGGCAATCAACACGATCAACTCGATTACCGGAATTGATCTGGATACATTGACACCGCGCCCGAATGTGGACGGGAAGAGTTCGCACGGAGGCTACTGCGGGCCTGCCGTGAAACCGATTGCGTTGAACATGGTTCAGCAGATCATGGCAGACCCGGAAGCTGCGCTACCTCTTTCAGGCATTGGCGGCATCGGAAGCTGGCGCGATGCGGCGGAGTTTATCCTGCTGGGTTGCGGTACTGTACAGGTGTGCACGGCTGCCATGCACTACGGCTATCGCATCGTAGAGGACATGGCAGAGGGTCTCGGGAATTGGATGCTCACCAAGGGCTTCAACACTATCGAGGACTTTCGCGGGCTTTCAATTCCGCGGGTGACCGAGTGGAAGCACTTGAATCTGAACTTCAAGATTGTGGCGCGCATTAACGAGCAAAAATGCATTGGATGCGATCTTTGCCACATTGCCTGCTGGGATGGCGCTCACCAGTGCATTCATCTGGATCGTGTTTCAGGCCCGGTGAACGGACACGTGGAGCTGCATCCCATTCCGGCCATGCGTGAGGCGGAAAGCAGGTCAGCAGTTGTGGAGACTCCCGTGACGCGTAAGGAACGCGAGGCCGCGGTGCAGGGACCCTATCCAACGCCGCTGGCACGAATTCCGCGGGTGGACGAAACCGAATGCGTCGGCTGCAATCTGTGTTCGCTTGTGTGTCCTGTTGACGAGTGCATTACGATGGTGCGTGTCGATACCGGCCTGCCGCCGGAGACGTGGGATGAACGCACGCGGGGCGCTTCATGCACAACGCAGACGCAATCCTGACCGGGAACGAACCATAACCTCAGGAAGCGGGAATCATAATCATGGCTACAACGCTGATTCAGAATGGAACCATTGTCAACGCCGACTCCACGGTGAATGCCGACCTGTTGATCGAAGGGGCGGCGATCAAAGAGATTCGTGCGGGAATTCCGGCGAGCTCTGCCGACACCGTTGTGGACGCGCGCGGCCTGTTATTGCTGCCGGGCGGCATCGATGCGCATACGCATCTGGATATGCCCTTCGGCGGCTCACAGTCCGCCGATGATTTTTTGACGGGCACGCGGGCAGCGGCCATTGGCGGGACAACGACGATTGTGGACTTTGCGATTCAGGCGCGCGGCACCAAGATGCGCGATGCCCTGGATACGTGGTGGAAGAAGGCCGAGGGAAAAGCCTGCATCGACTACGGTCTGCACATGATCGTCACCGACCTGGGTGATGCGGGCCTGGAAGATATGGACGACCTGGTGCGCGAGGGTGTGGCCAGTTTCAAACTGTTCATGGCTTATCCCAACGTGTTAATGGTTGACGACGCTACCATCTTCAAGGCATTGCGGCAAACGGCGAAGAACGGCGCGTTAATTTGCATGCATGCGGAAAATGGCTCGGTGATTGACGTGATTGTGCAGCAGGCGCTGGCCGAGGGAAAGACCGCTCCCATTTATCACGCATTGACGCGGCCTACAAAGGCCGAGGCGGAAGCAGTGCATCGCTCAATTGCCATGGCGGAGATGGCCGGCGTGCC
>Ga0224554_1000625_pt1 | contig 27828 bp, 27 predicted proteins | sample 714S22024metaG_FD_180666 | JGI IMG/M metagenome (GOLD analysis project Ga0224554, IMG submission 180666) | Peat soil microbial communities from Stordalen Mire, Sweden - 717 S2 20-24 | ecosystem: Environmental > Terrestrial > Soil > Wetlands > Peat | place: Sweden: Norrbotten County, Stordalen...
GTCTCGATGTCGGCACCGACCACATCCGCGTCCGCTCCGGCGGCTCGCTCAAATCCACCAACATCTCCACCGAGGAGTATCCCGGCTTCCCCACCGACATGCAGGCCCAGTTCATGGCCCTCGCCACGCAGTCCGATGGCACCTCCACCATCACCGAAAACATCTTCGAGAACCGCTTCATGCACGTCCAGGAACTCAACCGCATGGGCGCGAACATCAGCGTCCAGGGCCGCACCGCCACCGTTCGCGGCCCCAGCCGGCTCGAGTCCGCCGCCGTCATGTGCTCCGACCTCCGCGCCAGCGCCTCGCTCGTCCTCGCCGCCCTCGTCGCCGACGGCGAAACCATCCTCGACCGCGTCTACCACCTCGACCGAGGCTACGAGCACTTCGAAGAAAAGCTCCGCAACGTCGGCGCCCAAATCCGCCGCATGGGCGACGTCTTCAGCAAAAAATAGCACAACAGCACATTTGGTTTGTCGTCTTTTTTATTTGTCATTCCGTAGCGAAGCGGAGGAATCTGCTTTTGCTCTTGCTCTTGCCGTTGTTCTTAAATCAACTAAAGGCGCCCCCCGTCCCACCCACACGCGCAGCGTATGATAAAAACTCCATCCATGAATAACTCCACCCAACCAAAGCGCATTCTCCTCAGTTGGAGCGGCGGCAAGGACAGTGCCTGGGCGCTGCATCTTCTCCGCCAGCAGCCGCAGTACGAGGTCGTCGGCCTGCTCACCACGCTCAACGAGCGCTTCCGCCGCGTCGCCATCCACGGCTTCCGCGAGGAGCTGCTCGACCTTCAGGCTGCCTCCATCGGCCTCCCGCTGTGGAAGGTCGATCTTCCCTTCCCCTGCTCCAACGCCGACTACGAGTCGCGCATGGCCGCCGTCTGCGCCCGCGCCGTCGCCGAGGGCATCCACGGCATCGCATTCGGCGACCTCTTCCTCGAAGACATCCGCGCCTACCGCATCGAGAAGCTCGCGCCCACCGGCCTCGAACCCATCTTCCCCGTCTGGACGCCAACACTCGGCATCACCACCGCCGGACTGGCCCGCCAGATGATCGCCACCGGCCTCCGCGCCCACCTCACCTGCGTCGACCCGCGCCACCTCGATGCATCCTTCGCCGGCCGCACCTTCGACGCTTCGCTCCTCGCTGACCTTCCCGCGTCGGTCGACCCCTGCGGCGAGCGCGGAGAGTTTCACTCCTTCGCCTTCGCCGGCCCTATCTTTTCGCGTCCCATCCCCGTCGTTCCCGGCGAAACCGTCACCCGCGACAACTTCACCTACGCCGATCTTCTTCCAGCAGCCGTCTGAATCGCGGTGTGCCCACTCACCGCCGGGTGCCCCCACCATCGCGTACTTCGCGATGGTGGGATGTAAACCGTTCACTTTACCGCCTTACCGCCAGCTCACCGCGAGATGCCATCGCAGCCCGGCCTGCACCGTCCGCTCCAGCACGCGCGCGTACTCCTCCAGTTCGCTGAGCACCTGCGGCCCCTCGGTCCCAAGCTGCAACGGATCGTCCTGCAACACCGCCGCCAGCGCCCGCACCGTAGCCAATCCATCATCGGCAAAGTACCACTGCGGCGGAGGCAGTCGCCGCATCAGCTCGGGATTTCCCCCGCCCTCCTCGATCAGCAGCGCCATCGAGTTCTCGTCCGCCGAAAAAAATTCGATCAGCGGCTTCACCCCCAGCTTCAGCGCCAGCCGCTCCAGCGCGTCCTCATGCCGCGCCAAAGCCCGCCCGTTGACGAAGATGTCGAACCCCGGGTCCTCGCCCTCAACCACGATGTACATCGAAGCTGCCATTTGCAAAAGTGTACGTCTCCCATCCCGCCGTCCGCGAATGAAAAATCACGCCGCGCACCAGCCTCGATTCCCCAGTCGCCACAAACAAACCGGCGAAGCCTGTAATCCATCAGGCTTCGCCGTTGTTCGTTCCTGCATCGCATCCGCCGAGTTCAATATTTCTCAGCGGAGTTGAGAATCTCTAGCGGTTTCCGCCGCCGCCCTGCGAACCACCACCAGGCCCACCGGGACGCCGTCCGCCGCGGCGGCGCCGTCCGCCGGGACGACGATCTCCGCTGCCTCCCGGTCCACCCGGCCCGCGCGATCCGCCCGGCCCGCCAGGCCCGCGTCCACCGGCATCGCCCGCAGGCGTCGCAACGCCATCGGCGCGATTGAAGTTCGGCTCGTCATCCGGCGCATCGTCACTCTCCTCGTCGTCGGCTCCGTCGCTGGACAATTCATCGCCGCCCTCAACCAGGACCTCCTCGTCGTCGTCCGCCTCGATGGGAGCAACGTAAGCCGCCGCAGCAACGTGGCTCTGTCTGCCACCATGCCCGCCGCTATCGCCGCCGTCCTCGCCAGCCTCCGGCAGTCCGAGCTTCGCCCGCTGCTCACGTAGGACTGCCTTGCGTGAGAGCTTGATCCGGTTGCCCTCGATCGAGAGTACCTTCACCAGAATCTGGTCGCCCTCGCGAAGCTCGTCCTTCACTTCCTTCACGCGATGTTCCGCAATCTCCGAGACGTGCAGCAGTCCATCGGTTCCGGGGAAGATCTCCACGAACGCGCCAAACTCCGCGATCCGCACCACCTTGCCCAGATACGTCTTGCCGATCTCCGGCACAGCCGTAATGTCGGCGATCATCTGGATCGCCGCAGCCAGTCCGTCCGCATCGCTCGACGCCACATTCACGCGCCCCGTGTCGTCCACATCGATCTTCACGCCCGTAGCGTCGATGATCCCGCGGATCACCTTGCCTCCCGGCCCGATCAGGTCGCGAATCTTGTCCGTCGGAATCTGAATGGTGTGAATGCGCGGCGCGAACTTCGACTTTTCCTCATTCGCCTTGCCGATCGTCGCATCCATGATGTCCAGCAGATGCAGCCGTCCGAGCCGCGCCTGTTCCAGCGCCTCGCGCATGATCTGCGCCGTGATCCCCATGATCTTGATGTCCATCTGCAACGCGGTAATGCCCTTGCGCGTCCCCGTCACCTTGAAGTCCATGTCGCCGTAGTGGTCTTCCGCGCCCGCGATGTCGGAGAGCACCGCATACTTCTCGCCCTCCTTCACTAGTCCCATTGCAACTCCTGCAACCGCGCTCTTGATGGGAATTCCAGCCTGCATCAGCGCCAGCGAAGCGCCACACACCGTCGCCATCGAAGACGACCCGTTCGACTCCAGAATGTCCGAGACCACGCGCAACACGTACGGCGACTCGTCCTCGCCCGGCAGCACAGCCTCGATCGCCCTCCATGCCAGCGCGCCGTGTCCAATCTCGCGCCGTCCCACGCCGCCCATGCGTCCAACCTCGCCCACCGAGAACGGCGGGAAGTTGTAGTGCAGCATGAAGCGCCGCTTCTGTTCGCCCTCGTAGCTCTCCATGCGCTGCGCGTCGTCGGTCGTGCCCAATGTCGCTGACACCATCGCCTGCGTCTCGCCGCGCGTAAACAACGCCGATCCATGCACCCGCGGCAGAACGCCAACCTCAATCGTGATCGGACGAATCTCGTCGAATGCGCGATGGTCCGGGCGCGTCCGCTCGTTCAGCACCTGGTCGCGGAAGATCTGCTCGCGCAGCAGCTCGTAGTACTTGCTCAGCTTCTTCGCCGCCTCGGCGTCGCCCTCGGGCAGCGCCTTCTTCAGCGCGTCTTTGATCTCTTTCACCAGCGCGTAGCTTTCGAACTTGGGATGCTTCTGCGTGTCCAGCGCGTCCTTCAACTGCGCGCCAACCTTCGCCGTAAGCTCGTCCAGATACGCCTGGTCGATCTCCACCTCCGCCGGCACGCGCTTCGTCTTGCCCGCCAGTTTCACCAGCTCCTCGATCGCCGCGCAGATCTTCTTGATCTCCACATGCGCGAACTCAATCGCATCCACCACCTGCACTTCGCTGCACTCCTTCGAGCCCGACTCCACCATCACGATGCCGTCTTTTGTTCCAACCACCATGATGTTGAGCAGGCTCTTGGCGCGCTCCGCGTACGTCGGGTTCACGATGAACGCGTCGTCGATCAGCCCGATGCGCACCGCGCCCACCGGCCCGTGGAATGGAATGTCGCTCAAAGCCAGAGCGCAGCTCGCGCCGTTCATCCCCAGCACATCGGGATCGTTCTCCTTGTCCGCCGAGTAGACGAACGCCACAACTTGTGTCTCGTTGCGGAAGGTCGCCGGGAACAGCGGACGAATCGGCCGGTCGATCTGCCTGCACGTCAGGATCTCCTTCTCGCTTGGACGTCCCTCGCGCTTGATGAAGCCGCCGGGAATCCTTCCGCCCGCGTAGGTATTCTCGCGGTACTCCACCGTCAGCGGGAAGAAGTCGATTCCCTCCTTCGGGTCGGGCGAGGCCACGGCCGTCGCCAGTACTGCGTTGTCGCCGCAAGTGGTGAATGCTGCGCCGGAGGCCTGCTTGGCCATGCGTCCGGTCTCGAATGTAATCCGCTTGCCGCCGGCAAGCTCAACTGTCACTTCCTGTTTCATAGTGCGCCTCTTCTCTCGTTTTTCTGTCAATTAAGGAAACTTGGTGCTGCGCCGCTTAGCTACGTGCGCAGAGTTGCAGTCCAGCATGGCCATCCTCGGGGCCGCCAGCGGAGTGCATGGTCAAAATCTGTGGATCGGAATCCTTGCCCGTGGCACAGCGCAACCAGCAAGGAACCAGTCCTTCGCAGCCGGCAGCGTTTGCTCTCACAGCCTCTCCCATCGTCAGCAGCTCCGGCGGCAACGGCCATTGCGGCTGCGCGTGAAGTGGACTGCCGATGGTTGGCGGGTCTTGCCTTCGTCCATGATGGGGGTTGTCCCAGTCGAGTCTACTTGCGAATGCCAAGCTTCGTGATGACCTCGCGATAGCGGTCTGCGTCGCATTTCTTCAGATAATCGAGCAGACCGCGCCGTTTGCTCACCAGCATCAGAAGTCCCCGGCGGGAGCCATGGTCCTTCTTGTGCGTCTTGAAGTGCTCGGTCAACTCGCCTATGCGCTCACTCAGGAGGGCGATCTGGACCTCCGGACTCCCGGTGTCCGAATCGTGCGTACGAAACTTCTCAATGATTCCTGTCTTCTTTACCGATTCCAGCACAGCAGTTGGTGCTCCTGATCTCTAGTTCACTTGTGGCCGTAGTGTCTTCGTAAAGCATAGCACCCTATGCCGCAACCCGGCAATTCCACGCAACCCAAAAACAACCGCGGTAGAAGGTAGAACAGGGTATACGATAGGGCGGTTGAACGATTCAATTGCCCGATTGGAGAAGTCCCATGAGAGCCGCACTGTTGATTTTGCTTCTGCCGCTGTCTGTATTCGCCCAGAACCAGTCCGCGCCTGTCGATGCAGCTTGCGGTCCCAAAAATGTTACCTTCAAAGCACAACAAGGCAGCGCTCCGCTTGCCCCGGCGCTTCCTGAGTCCGGCAAAGCCCTCGTCTACTTCATTCAGGACGATGGCCAGTATGGTGACTATCAGCACTTCACCCTGAAGATCGGTCTCGACGGAGCCTGGGTCGGCGCCTACAAAGATAATTCTGTCTTCACCGTCTCCGTGCTGCCGGGTGAGCACCATCTATGCGCTAACGTGCAATCGAGCTTTGACCCGGGGCTTATCTTTTCGTTCGCACACTTCACGGCAGAGGCGGGCAAGGTCTATTACTTCCGCACCCGGTTCCTCGGTCAGTTGGGCCACTCTTCGACTGCCCTCTTTCTCGACCAACCCGACAGCGACGAAGCCAAGTATCTGATCGCCAACTATCCTGCGAGCGTGTTTAAGCCAAAGAAGTAAGCACAGGCTCTGCGGACGACAAACAATCAACCGGCTCATCCGTGGCTGACAGCAGCCTCGTGCTGGTCGAACGCCTCCCGCACCGCAAAGAACGCAGCCTTCGCCTTCCCCTCCGCGTCAAACGGCAGCGGCCGTTCCGGCTTCCCATCCGCGCGGCCCTCCTCGTGTCCGAGCCATGTGTACCGGTCCGTAATCCCCCAGGTCAGCACCAGTCGCACCGCCGGATCGCCCAGCACCAGCTCCAGATACTGCCTGTACGCCGCGGCAACCGCGGCATCGCGTCCCGGCTCGTCCGCCGCCAGCGCGCGATCGTTCACATCCATCTCGGTGATAAACACCTGCAACCCAAGCTCCCGCACCGCCGCAATAAACCGCATCAACCCAACCCCAACCTGCGAAGCCGCGCTCTTATTTCCACCCGCCGCCATAGCAGCCGCAATGTGCGATTGCACTCCCACCGCATCCACCGGCACTCGCCGCGCCACCATCCGCCGCAGCATCTCGATCACCGCCTCGCGCTTCTGCTCGCCCGCGCGCGTCTCCGGCTCCATCCCGTAGTCGTTATACGTCAGCAGCGCCTGCGGGTCGGCCTCGCGCGCCGTCTTGAACGCCAGCTCGATGTAATCCTCGCCCACCAGCCGCAGCCACACCGAGTTCCGCAACCCATCCGCCCGCCCATCCGCCACATGGATCGCCTCGTTCACCACGTCCCAAGAGTGCATCCGTCCCGCGTACCGCCCCGCCACGGTCTCGATATGCGTCACCAGCAGCCCTCGCGCATTCTCCTTCGTTGCCGTCGCCTCCAGCCACTTCGGATTGCTCTGGTGCCACGCCAGGTTGTGTCCGCGAATCTTCATCCGGTTGGCCTCGGCAAATGCCACCAGAGCATCGGCTTGATCAAATTAAATCCCTCAACCGAAGGCCGCAGCGCGCCCCACTTCATCGCGTTCTCCGCCACCACAATCCTGCACTGCTCACGCACCAGCGCCGCATACGCCGCGTCCGCGCCCAATGCATTCATATTCACCGCGCAGCCGTACAGCAGCCCGTGCGCCGCCCCATGCACCCCCAGCGACGCATCCCCCGCAACGCTCTCCGTCTTCGCTCCCGCGTCAGCAGCTCTACGCGGCTTACCCGCATAAGCGCGTTTAGCCGCAGCAAACGCACGACCGGCAGCAATCAGCGGCAACACCGTCGCCGCCGCCGCGCCCGCGCCCACCCACGCCGCCCTCTCCAGAAACTCCCTCCGCGAAGCTCGCCTCAAAGCTCCCGTCCCATTCGACGATAAACCACCCGCCTCGCCCAACGCCCCGCCCTCACTGCTTCTCCGCCCCGTGTGCGTAGGTCCTCATCTCCGTCAGCCATTGCATAAACCGCAGCAACTGCCTTCGTTCGGCATACAGAAACGACAAGAAGTCCCGCAACCCGACCTCCTCCGCGTGCTTCCCCGTGTAGGTCTCCACTCGCCACTTCAGGCACTCGCTCCGCCAGGGCCGAAGTCGGCTTCCCCGCGTCGCATTCCACAAAAAAATCAGCCCAGCGCCCATGCGACTCCCCTCGTCCCGATTATAGAGTCGCCACGCGCTGGGCTTGCATTCACTGCGCCTGCATAAACTGCTCTCCTCGCCGCTTCCCGCCATAATCCTTCACCAGCGTGCATGACTGGAGTTTTCCGCTCTCGTAGAACTTTGCCCCGCCGTCGCGCCGAGCACCGTCGCCGAATAATCCGATGAATCCCGCGGTCATACATGGGACCCCCTGCACCACCTGGTCTCCGGCCAGCCAGCATTGCTCCAGCTTCCCGCTCGGATACAGCACCACCATCGCGCCCTCCGACGGTCCCAGCAGCCAGTTCCCGCCGCTGCACTTCACCCCCGCAACCTCGGAATCGTGCTGCATCATGGCGTACTTCGGTGCACCAGTCCACTCAAGAGCAAGGATCGATCCCACGGGCAGCTTCGCCTCGCCGAACGCAACCTCCTTCGACACCGCGCAGTTCTCCAGCTTCCCATCCGCGTAGAGCCATGCGTATCCCTTGGCGCACGGAGTGCCCTGGATCTCAGTATCCTGCTTCAGCCTCATTCTATGCGTCACTGGACGGGACTGTGAGTTTCCCGCCTGCGTCACTCCACAACCCACCCCAACCAACAACATGCAAACCGCAACCAGCCCATTCATCGTCTTCATCGCTATCTTTTCTCCGAGCGGACTCTTGCCCGCTGGCCTCACTATCGCGCAGCATCGCCAAGAAAAATCTTCGCAATCCTTGAAGAATCGCTGAAGGAATCTTCTTCAAATTATGAATCGCAACAGAATCAATGGTTTGCCGGAACAAATCCCTTTTGAATCGCCAGATGCGCGCCAACCTGCGCTGCAATCTCCCCTGCCGCCAGCTTCTGCGCCTCCGCCAGTTGTTGCACCGGGTACTCATAGCTATCCGACCACACCAGCTTCGCGCTATGCACATCCACCAGCCGAGCCGTCACCCGCACCCGCTCGCCCGCCCGCTGCACCGTACCATCGACCATCACGTCCATCCCCAGTACGCGCGCCATGAACGGCATCGACAGCCGCGCCCCCTGGTACGTGTGCACCGTCGAAGGCGACAGCACATGAACGCTATCGACCTGGGTCAGATCGGCCACCAGCAGGTCGTTCAACCCGTGAGGAAACGTCCCGCAGTCCAACTCCGGGCTCAGGCACTCAAAAGGAATTACCGCGATGTTCGCAATCCCATCGCCCGATGAGAGAAATCGCGACGGCCGGTAGAACTGCCAACAGACCACCGCCAGCACCGCGCACAGCCCCACCCCCGCCAATACAACCCCGCGAACCCTCCGCACCCAGCTCGCGCCCACCTTCACAGGCGCCGACCCGCCGTCCTCCGTCACCACATCTCCCACAAACCGGTATCCCCGCTTGGGAAGCGTCTCGATGTACTTGCCAGCCTCGTTTTCGTCGCCCAGCGCCTTGCGCAACTGCGAGATGTTTCGCGCCAGACCGATCTCTTCCACGGTCGTGTCCGGCCACACCGCGCGCATCAACTCGGCCTTCTCCACCACCGTCCCATGCCGCTCCAGCAGCACGCGTAGCGTCTCCGCTACCTTGGGGGCCAGCGGCACGGTCTCGCCCTCGCGGAACAGCAGCCGCTGCTCCCAGTCGTAGCGGAACGGGCCGAAACAGCTCGCGCGCTTGTCGCTCGAATTGATCTCAGTCGTATTCATGTCAGTCGAATTCGTGGCCGTTGTAACTTCTGCATCGCAAATCGCACTCAATTGTTAGCTTGCAATATCCTACCCCCCGCACTCGCAAGTAAAATAATCTCGGTCGATCAATGCCCCTCCCGCTTCCTCAGCAAGCCGTCTGAAAGCGCCGCGCAGCAGCGTAGCCGACCCAATGGAGCAGTATGAAACTCTCTGGATTTGCAGTTATTCTCACAGCCGCGGCAATCGCCGCCAGCGCTTCCCTGCACGCGCAGGACTTGCGCCAAGTCACCGAGCCGGTCATCCCTTCCGCCTGCATCACGCTGAAGGCACTCTTCACCACCGCCCAGGCCGCCAGCGGCTCGATCGAATCCCGCCCCAGCAGCAACGCCATCCTCGACACCATTCGCATCCAGCAGGCCCTCGACCACTGCGCCAAATCCCACGCCGTCGAGCTCGCCGCCGACTCCGCCAACACCGCATTCCTCACCGGCCCCATCGCCCTGCGCCCCGGCGTCACCCTGCTCATCGACAAAGGCGTCACCCTCTACGGCTCGCGCAATCCCACAGACTACGAGCTCTCCGAAGGCTCCTGCGGCCTGGTCAGCGACGCCCCCTCCGGCTGCCATCCGCTCATCGCCGCCCGCGGCGCCACCGGCTCCGCCATCATGGGCGACGGCATCATCGACGGCCAGGGCGGCGCCAAAATCATCCTCGACGGCCATCCCTCCGCCAAGTCCTGGTGGGACCTCGCCGAGGACGCCCGCACCGCCGGTCGCCAGCAGGTCCCCCGCCTCATCGAGACCGACCTCACCGACGACTTCACCCTCTACCGCATCACCCTCAAAAACTCCCCCAACTACCACCTCTCCTTCCACCGCGGAGACGGCCTCACCGTCTGGGGCGTCAAAATCGACACTCCCAGCACTGCGCGCAACACCGACGGCATCGATCCCGCTCAGTCCCGCAACATCACCGTCACCCACTCCTTCATCCGCACCGGAGACGACGACATCGCCATCAAGGCGGGCGATGGCCCCACCACCAACATGAGCGTCCTCGACAACCACTTCTACTCCGGCCACGGCATGTCCATCGGCAGCGAGACCAACGGCGGAGTCAGCTCCATCCTTGTCCGAAACCTCTCCCTCGACGGTCCCGACAACGGCATTCGCATCAAGTCAAACGCTACCAAAGGAGGTCTGGTCGAAGACGTTCTCTACGACAACATCTGCATCCGCAACTCCAAATACCCCATCCTCTTCGACACCGCATACTCCTTCCCCGGCAAGGGCGTGCAGCTCCTCCCGGTCTACCGGGACATCACCCTGCGCAACGTCCGCATCTCCGGCGGAGGCAAGCTCCAGTTCAACGGCTTCGACCACACCCACCGCATCGGCGTCACCCTCGACGGCGTTCTTCTCCTCGACAAACCCTCCCTCTACAAGGCCCAGGCTATCCACACCGACCTCACCTTCGGCCCCGGCCCGGTCAACCCCATCTTCACCGGAGACGACTCCACCGTCACCGGCAAGGAACTCCCCGAAACCCTTCCCTCCTGCGCCGCCAGCTTCGTCCCCTTCCCGCCCAGTAGCAAGCGATAAAATATGCATCGTCATTCGGAGCGAAGCTCAGAATCTCTGTATTTCGCCGTTGCCTGTTCTTGCTCGTCATCCCGGCCGGAGTGCAGCGCAGTGGAGGAACCCCCGTATTTTTTGCTCACGGGAACCATCGTCGCTGATTTTGCTTCCCCTCACGCCTGCGGCTCTAACGCCGATAGACGGCTCTGAGGCTGAATTAATAGCATGAGCGTAAGAGTCCTGATCATCGATGATTCAATGGTTATGCGCAGTATCCTGGAGAGCGCCCTTCGCCACTCCGGTCTGGATCTGGCCGAGGCGCTGCACGCCGCCAATGGCATGGAGGGTCTGGCAGCGCTCGAAGAATCCGCAGCCAAAATCCTACCGATCGATCTCATCCTCTGCGACATGCACATGCCTGTGTTGAACGGTCTCGATTTTCTGCTGGAGAAGCAGAGGCGCAACCTTGCTCCGGGTGTGCCCGTGGTGATGATTACAGCCGACGCCAGCGACCCGCAGGTGCTCGATGCAGTGGCCGCTGGAGCACAGGGCGCCATCTCAAAGCCGTTCACGCTGGAACGCATTAAGACCTGCGTCGCGTCCCTGCTCCCACCTGTCGCACCTGCACCGTCGGCTGCGGCAGCCGCTCACGAATGAAAGCCCGTGACTGCACGCAGGACCAACGCATCTGGCAGATCGACGAAGTCGTCGCGGATGTCTTCCAAATGATGCTGCGGCAAAGCTGCGAAGTGGTGGGGGATGCCGCCGCCTCCGGCATCGACATCTCGGCTATGGTTCTGCTCTCGGGCCCGATTGAGGCCCAGTGTCGGGTCGAGTTTCCCCATCCAACCGCCAAAAAATTGGCCAATGCCCTCCTCGGCTGCGAAGGCATATGGGAGGACGCGATCATCGATGACGCGGTTGGAGAGCTGTGCAACATGATCGCCGGCGGATGGAAGAGCAAGCTGGGAGCCATGGCCTCCGCTTCCGACCTCTCGGTGCCAGTAATCTCGCGATCGCGTGCGCCGGACCGTATCCCGCTGAATGGGTGCAGCCTCAGCATGCGCAGGACTTACGCCTTCGACAACTCGCCATTCACCGTATCTCTGGCCATCCGCGAACCGCTCGGCAACCGGTCCTCGGCCCGCTCAACAAAATAAATCAGCCCGGACCTTGGTCGGTCCGGGCTGATTCACGCTGCAAAATCCTTCTACCGCCTACTTCACCACCGTCTGAAACAGCGGCGATGTAAGCAGCTTGGCAAACTGGTCGTCGGAGGACGTGTAGTCCACCGTAAGCGTGCCCGAACCGGAGTCGATGTTCGTCTCGTCCAGCGCGGTCTTCTCCAGCGGCGTCCCCTGCTGCTTCTTCAGCAGTTGCATGCCCTTCAGCAGGGTCGCGCAGGTGGCCGCCGTCATCGTGTCGGACATGTTGACACTCATGTTGAACTTCACCCCGTTCGAGAAGTCCATGGTGTAGCGAGACCCCTTCATCCGGTTCTTTACCGTGTCGTAGTCGGCAAGCTGAGACGCCGTGCCCAGCACGTTCTTCATCATCTGCTGCGTGCCCTTGGCGTCCAGCAGGCTCCAGATCGCGTGGCTGTCAACCGCTACCATGCCCCCCACCAGATCGCTGTCGGTCAGAAAGTTCGGCGCAAATCCGTCCCGCGCGTCCACCGCCGCCCTGATCGCGTCCTTGTCCCCGAAGACCATCGTGGTCTGGTTCAGGAAGACCACGCTCATACCGTTCGACCCCATGGGATAGATGTCATTGTTGCGCACAACCACCGGCTTGATCTTGTTCTTGGCAAAGTTGGCCAGAATGTCGTGGGTGTGAAACTGCCCCTGCGCGATGCCGACGATCCGCTCCACCTCCGCGCCCTTGCCGTCGGGGTTCGGCGCGCGGAAGGCCACGAAGGCCAGAGCATCGGTGTCCGAGTCCACCTTCATCCCGGACCGCACCAGCGCCTCTTCCAGCCGCTTCAGCTCGGGCGGCATCACATGCTCCTTCAGGCTCATCGCGGCCGGCGAGTTCTGCATCGCGCGGTAGTCCACCATGATGATCTGCTGTACGTCGTGCGGGATCGAGGACTTGGCGTCGCTCGAAAGCTGTTCAGCCTGGGTAAACGGCGCCCACAGCAACACTATGGCCGTCAGCGCGACACCCATCGCCAGCTTGAGTCTGCCCTGCCGGTTACATCTGGATCGGAACTCGGAAACAAAGATACGCACAGTACACTCCATGACTTCGGTGATTGTTGAACTGCCGGCTGCGCTTCTCGCCCACAGCCCAACTGCTCTATTGTTCTCTGAATCGACGATCGAGGCAAGTGCCAGCCACTTGCTTGGACGAACAGATTGCAAAAAGGTTTGCCGCAATCGCATCCGCTTTTCCCGCGCCCTCAAACTCTCCGGATAATACCTCACCCCGGAGCCTCATCCCTCAGGCCACGGCAGCGGGTGCTCCAGCCTGCGTTCCAGCACCTTGGCCTCCGGGTCGAAGCCGGGGATCTCGCGCAGCCACGCCGCCTCCGCGTCGTACGCCTCCTGCGGAATCAGTCCAATAATCTCGCCCTCGCCTGCAACCGCCCCGTGCTTGCGCGCCAGCTCATGCACCGCGTCATGCACCCGGCCCATCGGAGTGGCGCGGAAGTCCGTAATGTTCATGCTCACCTGCGCCCGCCCGTTCACGCTCACCCCGATCGCCTTCACCCCGTGCAGCCCGCCCGCCGAGGCGCGAATCGCACGCGCAACGGCCCGCGCCGCCGCAATGTCCGCCTGCGCCGCCAGCGGCAACCCGCTCCCCGCCTGCGCCGTCGTCTTCGCCAAATTCAGATAGATGTTGTACGCAATCAGAAACCGCCGCGCGCCCACCGCGCTGGCCCCGGCCGTCGGATGCACCTCCGGCCCGCCAACGTCGGGCCGACGCGCCGTGTCGCGGTGCGCCGTCTCCAGCAGCCCCTCGAACTGTCCCCGCCGCACGTCTTCCAGGTTCACCCGGTCCGGCCGCGCCGCCGCAGCCTCGTAAAAATACACCGGGACCCCGAACCGCCGCCAAATCTCCAGCCCCGCCTGCCGAGCCAGCATCGCGCACTCCGCCAGTGACACGCCGCTCACCGGAACAAACGGCACCACGTCCGCCGCGCCGATCCTCGGATGGACCCCCTTCTGCTTGTTCAGGTCGATCAGTTGCGCCGCCCGCCCAACCCCACGCACCGCCGACTCGACCACCCCCGCCGGAGACCCCGCAATCGTTACCACGCTCCGGTTATGCGCCACGTCCAGCGACCAGTCCAGCAGGCGCACCCCCTCCACCTGCATCGCCGCCACAATCGACGCAACCTTCCCCTCGTCCGTGCCCTCGGAGAAGTTCGGCACGCACTCAATCACCGCATTCGGGTTCAGGCTCGTCGGCATACTCTCACTTCCACCAACTGTATCCCAGCGTGAACTGCACGCTCGCGTTCACCCCGGGATTCTTGTCGCCCAGCGACGCGCTCGATATATGGATCGCGTTCGCCCCCAGGTCGATCGACCGCTTGGCACTCGTAAAATAATGCACTCCCACCCCAAACTGCGGCGTAAAGTTCCACACGCTGGTGTCGTCGTTCGGCCCGTTGTCGCCCAGCGTGCTGTAGCTGTATCCGCCGGTCGCACTGATCGGCAGCCCGCCGAACGCCGGGTACTTGTGGTTGGTCCACAGCAGTCCGCCCGCGCCCTGCATCCACGGCGCGAAACGCCGCGTTCCGGCAAAGTTCCAGCGCAGGATGATCGGAGTAATGCTCGCCCCCGTAAATGTCCCGCCAATGGTAAACGGCGCGGAGCACTGCGCCCCCGTTCCGCCGAATGGCCCCGTCGCCACCACGCAGTTCTGCCGCTGCGAAGTCGGCGTATACGACTGCCAGAACGGAAACGCCTCCATCGCATACTCGAAGTTCCCACGCGCCACGCCGCGCCCATGCATCGTAGACAGCACCTTGCCCGCATGCACCCCCGCCATGAAGAACTTAAATCCTCCGCGGTCTTCCGTCACGCCAAATCCGCTCTGCACCAGCCCGCCAAAGTTGAACGGCCTCACCTCCTGCCGAACCGGATTGGTCATCGCAACTCCCGCTCCGCTAGAAGCAGTCTGCGCCCACGCCGCCGAACTCAATAGCACCAGCGCGACCGCAATCCGAATAAAAATCCTCGTTCCCCTCAAAGAATTGCTCCAATCCTTACCAAACTAGAATCCCCCCACAGAAGAAAGCCGCCGGCGCTCCGGCGGCCTCTGTTACCTTCCAACAATCTCGAACCCCGTCCTGGTTTTCGAGAACAGCACGAAGTGCTCACGCGAAGCGTCGAGAACGGCACGAAGTGCTATTCCGCGTTCGCCGCCATCGCCGCCTCGTCCATATCGAAGTTGGTGTACACATTCTGCGTGTCGTCCAGGTCCTCCAGAACCTCCAGCAACCGCATCATCGCGGTCGCCTGGTTCCCTTCTAGCCGCTGCTGGGTCGAGGCCACCATCGTCACCTCGGCGTACTCCGGCTTGATCCCCGCCGCCTTGATCGCCTCCAGCACCGCGTCGAACTCCTTCGGCCCGGTCACCACCTCCCACGTCTCGTCCTCGTCCGAGAGGTCGTCCGCGCCCGCCTCCAGCACGATCTCGGTCAGCTTGTCCTCGTTCGCCTTGGATTTGTCGATGGCGATCACGCCCTTCTTCGCGAACAGGTAGCTCACCGATCCCGACTCGCCCAGGTTCCCGTTGTTCTTCTGGAACGCGTGCCGAATCTCGCTCACCGCGCGGTTTTTGTTGTCCGTCAGCACCTGCACCATGATCGCCGCGCCGCCCGGCCCATAGCCCTCGTACACAATCTCCTCGTACGAGAGTCCTTCCAACTCGCCGGTACCGCGCTGTATGGCGCGTTTGATGTTCTCGGAGGGCATATTCTCCGCCTTGGCCGCCAGAATCGCCGTCCTCAGCCGCGGATTGCCGTCCGGATCGCCCCCACCACCCTTAGCCGCAATGGTGATTTCCTTGATCAGTTGCGTGAAAATCTTCCCACGCTTGGCGTCGGTCGCGCCCTTCTTATGCTTGATGGTCGCCCACTTCGAATGGCCTGACATTTCTTCCCTCGCAACTCTCTATTTTGCAGTCTGGCTAGCTCAGCAAGCCAATCTACGCGCAGACCGCAACGCGCCGCAAGCCCCAGGCAACAGTCGATTTTAGCACGACGAGCGAACCCGCTGCCCACACCAATACAGTCGTCATCCCGACCGAACCCTGAGCGAGCGTAGCGAGTCGAAGGGGAAGTGGAGGACCCCCGTATTTCGTCTTTGACGTTGCAGGTTCTGTTCAGGGTGCCCCATTCATCGCGCTCTTGTCTCACGTGATGAGTGGAACGCGCGAACCGCCGACGCCTAGTTCCATTGCACAACGAGCGGTTTTCTGGGAGGGATCCGCCGATACGAGTACTTGCGCTCGCCCAGCATCAGTCCGCCGCATACAACGTACCCCTCCGGGACCGACAGCGCTTGACGAAGCGGAGCATGAACGGCGGCAATCCGTGTCAGGTAACCGGCCCGGCAGACGACCAGGCCGCGTGCCTCTGCCGCCAGCTCAAGAAAAGTCAGAGCGATGGCGCAATCCTGCTTCCCCCAGCCATAGTCCGCCGGCGCGCAGGCCACAACGACTGTGGGAGCGCCGCGCAAGACAAAGTCGTATCCGCTCTCCCACGTCTTCAACATGGCCGCACCGTTGCCTGAACTCCGTATCCAGTTCACCGACTCCTCGGACAACGCGTGGACCTTCGCCTTATCCCCCACCACGATCCAGCGCAGTTTTTGGGAGTTGGAAGCCGTCGGAGCGCGCCGTGCCACGTCGAGCAGCGCCTCCAAAGTCTCTCATGCAACAGGCCGGTCTTTGAATGTCCGCACAGACCGCCGGCCCATCAGGAAGCCGTCCATCATCGCCGCAGTCGGCAGTTCTTTCGGCATAGGGAGGAAATCTCCCTCCGGCAAGCCGCTATGGGTCAAAGCATGGCTGGGGCACACGGCTACGCACTGGCCACACAGAATGCACTTATCCTCGGAAACTTCCTCGGGAAATCCTTCCTCATTGAGTGCAAGCGTTCGGGACGGACATACATCCACACATACGCCGTCTCTCTTGCATAGGTCTGTATCAACTGTGATCTGGTTCATTATCGATATCTTTCATGCTTCCTTGCCGTGAATGGCTGAAATGCGCGGTGAACGGCAGAAATGCCTTGATCGCAGTGTAACTCTCAACCGTGCCGTGTCCAGCCCTGTGCCCCATCCATCCAGCGCGGGTGCCCCATCCATCGCAGTCTTATCGCGATGGGTGGGATGTACGAAGTCTCACAAAATCTCAGCCGCCATCAACTCCCGCAGAGTCTCCCGCCGCCGAATCAGCCGCGCCCTGGCATCTCCATCTCCCGCCCCATCCACCAGCACCTCCGCCGCCCGCGCGCGCGTGTTGTAGTTCGAGCTCTCGCTCATCCCGTACGCACCCGCGTCCAGCACCAACACCAGCTCGCCCGCCTTCACCTTCGGCATCGCTCTGTCGTGAGCAAAAAAATCGCCCGACTCGCAGATCGGCCCCACCACATCCACCTCCACGCTCGCTCCGCGTCCCTGCCTCACCGGCAGAATCTCATGGTGCGCCTGGTACAGCGCCGGCCGGATCAGGTCGTTCATCGCCGCGTCCACAATCACAAACGTCTTCGCCCCATTCTTCTTCACCACAACAACGCGCGTCAGCAGACCGCCCGCCTGCGCCACCACAAACCGCCCCGGCTCCACCAGAAGATGCACCGCGCCCAGCCCTGCCGCCGCCTTCGCCAGCGCCGCCGCGTACTCCCTCACCTTACGCGCCGCATCGAACTTCGGCTCCGTCGGCGAATCGTTGTAGTCGATCCCCAGCCCGCCGCCCGCATCCACAGTGCGGATCTTGTGCCCATCGCTTCGCAGCTCTCCAACCAAGTTCGCCACGCGCTCGAGCGCCGCGGCAAACGGCCCAACCACGCGGATCTGCGAACCGATGTGAACGCTCACTCCCGCCGCATCCAGCCACTTCGACCGCGCCGCCCGCCGATAGATCGCCCGCGCCAGCCCAATCTCGACCCCAAACTTATGACTCCCCAGCCCGGTCGAGATATACGGATGCGTCTGGGCGAATACGTCCGGGTTCACCCGCAGCGCAAACCGCGCTCTCACGCCCAGCGCCTCGGCCCGCGCCGCCAGCAACTCCAGCTCCGCCTCCGACTCCACATTGAACAGCAGAATCCCGGCTTTCAGCGCCGCGTCGATCTCCCATTCCTGCTTGCCCGCGCCGGAAAAGACCACCCGCCCCAGCGCCGCCTTGTTCTCCTGTCCGCTTGCCCGCCGCACCCGCTCCAGTTCGCCGCCACTGACAATATCAAACCCCGCGCCCAACTCCGCCAGCAGCCGCAGAATCGCCAGCGAAGAGTTCGCCTTCACCGCATAACATACCGTCGCCTCGCGCCCCGCAAGCGCCTGCTGAAACAGCCCGAACCGATAGCGAATCTGCTGGGCCGAGTAGACGTACAACGGCGTTCCATGCTCCTCCGCAAGCTCCTCCAGCGACACTCCATCGCAGCATAGCGCCCGCCCGCGATAGTGAAACGGCCGCGCCGCGACCGCCGCGCCTTTGCCTGTGGCCTTCCCGTTGCGAGCGCTCAAACCCCACTCCCCGTGCTGCTCTCAGGCAGCGTGTACGGCGCCTCGGGAATCACGATCCACGCAATGATGTACGCCAGAATCCCGGTCCCGGCGAACAGAACGCACAACACCCACAGCAGGCGCACCGTGGTGATGTCCCACCCATAGTGCATCGCCAGCCCGGAGCACACTCCGCCGAAGACGCGCGGAGTGCGTGGCCGCACGAGCTGCCCGAAGATCGGCGCGCCCACAACCACCGGCTGCACGACCGCGCCGCACGCGGGGCAGAACCGCGCCGCCGCTTCCACCTGTCTTCCGCAATGAGAGCAATACATCGCACGCCTCCGGGAGTTCCTATTTTCCCACATCCCAGACTTCTATACGCACGCGTCTGTTGACAGGTTCCCCTCTAAAAAATCGTGCCCCGCCTACTTCCCTGAATACGGCGTCCGCATCAACCGCCGCGCCGCATCCGCCTGCGACTGGTCTCCCCCGCCCGACGACGCCATCTGGTAGAGCCCCACAGCCTTCGCCCTCTGGTGCAGCAGGTCGTACATCTCGCCTGCGTTCAACTGCGCACGCTTGCGCAGCCAGTCGCTGCAATTCGGCTGCTCGGCTGCCTTCAGGTAGTTCTCCGCCGCATCGGCAATGTCGTTCTGCCCGCGCTCGGTGTCCGCCAGTCCGAACCACGCCATCTGCACCCGCGGGTCGATAAAGTAGCCAGGCTTGGCCGCATCCGCCAGCACCACCTTGTACAGCGCGATCGCCCCCGGCCCATTGCCCTCGTCCTTGGTCAGGTTCGCCTCTTCCAACCGGAATAAATAGTCGTGTGGATACTCGACCGCCAGCCCGTGTTGCACCGCCAACGCCTCCGGATAGCGCGCGTCGTGGCGCAGAAACAGCGAAAGCACCGTCCTCGACTCCACCGCCGTCACCACGCCATGCGCCGCGCACTCACGCAGCAGGGCCAGCCCCTGCTCCTTGTTCCCTCCCACCCCCATCACCCCCACCACAATGCGCACCCAGCGCGGCAGGCTCGCCACCGCAAACTTCTGGATGCCGATCGCCATCTTCGCGTCTGTGTACTGCGGATCGATCTTCAACACCTCCTCGGAGTCGTTGCGCGCCTCATATCCCTGCCGAGCCGCCGCCACATAGCTGTGGTCCACCAGCGTGATGAACACCGCATGCATCCCGCGCAGGTACCCGCGCGCAAAGTACGCATTCTTGTCATGCGGATTCGCCTTGATGCGGTCGTCGGCGAGCCGTATGCCCGTGTTGGTCAGCCATTCAATGCGCTGCCGAGTCGCTTCACTCACCGGAACATTCCGCTTCGACGTCAAAAATGAATCGTGCGCGTAATAAGTCGTATCCAGCAGGTCCTGGTGGTAAAGCTCGCGGAAGACGGTAAACATCAGCTCGTACCCGTATGCCATCGGCTCCTGCGGATGCGCCTTCAGCACCGCTCCAGACCGGCTCAGCGCGCCGTCGAAGTCGAGAATATAAAAATGCTCATACGCATCCCTCACCACGGGATCGAAGTTCAGGGGGTCGCTGTGCTCGACCGCCGCCTCCGCCTTCATCTGCGGCGCAGCAGAAGCGGCCAGGGCGGGCGCAGCCAGGACGGGCGCTGCCAAGGCGGGCGAGACAATGGCAAGAAGCAGCATAGCCAAGCCGGCCAACCCTGTGCTTCGTAAACTGCGAGAAATACTGCGGGGACGGCCACAAACGACGCCGCAAAGAGACCGGCAAAAAGAACTGCAAGCAGAACGCCCGCGACGCACCTCTGCCGCGAACGAAGGAGCAATAAAACGCATCGGTTCACTTGGACGCAACGATCTCAACTCCCATTCCCGCAACTCGCTCATCGTGCGAGGTCCACACCATTGACTCTGTCTTGGACTCGTCGGCAGTTAAAATGGCCTCGCGACAACCCGCATGACCGCGTTCCAACTAAACCACTCCTGCGCTCGCCGCACCCACATGGAGAGCACGCAGAAGGAAAGACACGCGCAATGCGAGCGATTCAGGCCCGTAGGCTCTTGCGGAACCGGAAGAAGCGATGTTCGCATATGTTGCAGCGCAAGGGCACCATGCCGATGCTGCGCAAAAAAATGTCGAACAGTCGATGGCGCGACCGCCGGATGTCGGGTTCATGACACTTTGGGCATTTAATAGCCATAGCTGGCAATCTCCTGAAAACCTAGGGCCCGGCGAAGTAGATCTTCCTAGGTGGCTTCCGCCGCATTCAGAGCTGCAAGACGTTCCACTCCCTACGACCGCTGAACGGCCAGAAGAGTGTACCAATATGATGCACCCAACGCGACGAATTCGCAATCTGGCAGGATAATCTAACTTAGCTTTCAATCGTTCCCTTGGACCCATGCATCCGCGCCGGTACGTCGCTTCCGCACAGGAATCGGCCCATTTATGACCCGCTTTGAACTGCTCCATCTGCTCGTCGCCCAGGCCCGGGCCAACGGCTTCGACTTCCGCAACTGGTACACCCGGCGCAGCACCCGACCCGACGCCTGGCGCACGCCCGCGCAGCCGCCACACCACTGACGGAGACATGGCTGCGGCAAATAGATGCAAAAGAGGAGCGGATCAGGCACGGAGGCTTCTGCGAAACCGGAAGAAGCGATGAAAGCAGATGTTGCAGCGCAAGGGCACCATGCCGATGCTGCGCAACAAGAAGTCGAATAGTCGGCGCTGCGACCTCCGAATGCTTCGTTCACGACACTTTGGACATGAAATAGCCATAGCCAGCAATCTCCTGAAAAACCAAAGACCCGGCGAGGCATGTATTCCAGTGGCGGCTTCCACCGCATTCAGAGTTGCAAGATGCTGCTATCCCCAGTGCGTCCGTGCTGCTGGGGGATACCAATCAGATGCTCCAACCATGACAAAGTCGCAATCAAGCAGGATAATTCATCCAGTTTTCCAATGTGCCCTTTGGCGTTCTTTCGTATCGGGAAGGCATCTCCTTCCGCACAGGAATCAGCCCATTTATGACCCGCTTTGAACTGCTCCATCTGCTCGTCGCTCAGGCCCGGGCCAACGGCTTCGACTTCCGCAACTGGTACACCGCCAGGCTCGGCCTGCCCTGGGAGTCTACCCGCCAATCGGTCGAGACCCTCTGCGCCGAGCGCCGCTACTACGCCCTCCTCTTCTCCCACGAGTTCGCCTCCAGCTTCTGGAAGTCCGGCAAACGCATCACCTTCCAGGTACCCAATCAGACCTTCACCCGGCGCAAGGCCGACGGCACCATCGCCACCGTCACCCGCAAGGGCTACACCCGCCGCAGCACCCGCCCCGACGCCTGGCGCTATCACCTGCGCGAGCTCGCCCTCTCCGAGGAGCCCCTGCGCACCATGCGAAAGTACCTGCGCGTCGACGAAGACCTCAACCCCGAAGACGACCAGCCCGCGCCATCCATCGCAGTCGGCCAAGCCCCCCCGCCGAAGCCATTCGAGAGACCGAAGCCAGCCCCCGCCAAAATTGCCCTCGTGCGCAACCGCCTCACTTGAAACCCGGTGGCCTCAAGGCTGCCAGGGCCTTGCGCGCCTGTTTGGCCTCTTTGTCCACCGGATCCAGCTTCAAACAAACGGTATACTCCGCCATCGCCTCGTCGCGCTTGTTCAGCTTCAGCGCCGCCTCGGCCAGTGCAAAGTGAGCCTCCGGATCGTCTGGCGCCGTCTTCACCGCATCCTGGCTGCGCAGATAAGCCCCCTTTAGATCGCCCGTATCGGTGTAAAACTTTGCCACGCTCAGGTCCTCGGCCTCACGCTCGTCCGCGGTCTGCAGCTTCGTCGCCACGGGATTCACCCGGTGCAGCAGGTGCCTGCCCGGAGTGCCTTCGCTCCCCGTGTCCTTCAACCCCGCCGCATCCGGCGAACCAGCCGCATTCGTGTCCGGACCGGCCGCAGCCGCATCGCCGCCAGAGCTGGAACTGGAACTGCTACTCGATGAACTGGAACTGCTGCCCGCTCCACTCGCCCCCGCCCCACTCCCAACCGGACTGTCGTTCGCAGCACCCGTGCCGTCGCCAGGAAATGGAAACTGCGCCGCCGTCTTCGCCGCCGAACCCGCGCCGGCAGCCGCACCGGCAGCCGCGCCAGTAGCCGCACCGGAACTCGCGCTGGCAGCATCAGGCGCCTGCGGGACCCCGCTCAGATTCGCCGGGGCCGCGTATGGTGTAAGCGAAGCGCCGCTCCCGCTCGCCTCGTCGGGAAACGGAAACTGCTGGGTCGCGTTCACCTTCCCCGGCTCCGCCGTCGTTGTGCCGCACGGCACCGGTTGCGGTGCCACGGAGCACGGCGCGGGACCGGCCGCAGCCGCGAGCAACGGCGCAGTCCCAGCCGTAGTCCCAGCCGTAGCCGAAGGCGTAGTCCCAGCCGTAGCCGCAGAGCCCTGCTCGGGGCTGGACGCGGGAGTGCTCTGCGCGCCGCAGGCAATCGCGGCCCACGCCATCCACGCACCCGCAACCACCACCATCCCGAAGTGTCTCCGCATCTCGTTCCCTTTCCCCTCTAGTTTAGACGATTCGGCCCCACCCAAACGTCTTCGCTGCGACCGATTGTGCAAGATGCTCGCCGCACATTTGTTATAGTCAGCCCAGCATGTTGTTTCCCGGACTCATCGTTCGTTCCTCCTCCATCCATGCCGCCGGCTGTTACACCACGCGCCCCATCAAGAAGGGTGCCCGTGTCTGCGAGTACGATGGCCAGCGCATGTCCAAGGCCGTCGCCGACGCCCGCTATCTGGGCCGCCCGGTCACCTACCTCTTCTTCTGCGGAGGCAACACCGTCATCGACGGATTCGGCATGGCCATGTTCCTCAACCACAGTTGCAACCCCAACTGCGAGACCGAGCAGGACGCCGGCAACCGCATCTTCATCTCCGCCATCCGCGACATCGCCCCCGGCGAGGAGCTCACCTACGAGTACAACCTCCACGACTCCGACGAAGACGATGCAGCCTGCTTCTGCGCCGCGCCCAACTGCCGCGCCACCATGTTCAGCCCCCTCGAACTAAAGCGCCGCGCCCGCCGCGCGGCCAGTGGCAAGCCCGCCAACAAGCCCTGAGACGGCGCTGCCCCGTTTGTTGGCCCATCCAGCTAGTCGTCGCTCAGCACATCCGCGTTGTAGTTCACCAGCATCGTCTTCCCTGGCGAGGGCAGCTTACCCAGCACAAACGTGTGGTCGAGCGTGTTGCTTCCGTGCAGCACCAGATTCGCAATACGCGTCGTACTCCCGTTCTGCATCTGCAGATAGAGTGGAACCAGCATGACGAACTTATCCGAAACATTGCTCTGCGTCAGCTTCACATGCACGCTGGTCGCGCCATTGGCATCGGTCGAGAACTCCGACGTCACCGCATAGTGCGGCAGCTCCGTCCCATACACGTACTCGTCGAAGAACCAGTCCAGTTTGCCGTCGTGTCTCAGGTCCAGCGACTTCGGCATGGTCTTCTCCAGCGAAGCCTTCCAGTCCTCGGTCGTCGCGGCTTTGCCCGAGTACTCCTTCACAAACTGCTGCATCGAGTTCTTGAACGCCGCCTCCTGCCCCTGCGGAGTCCATTCCATCATCTCCAGCATATGCACCACGTATGCGCCTTTGCTGTAGATAAGCAACTGGTACACGTCCCCGGTCTTCTCATTCGAAACCCGCCCGCCCATCGTCAGAGCACCCACATCGATCGGGCGCTTGCCCTCGGCGTTTTTCTGCAGCAGGTCCTTCTGCTGCTCCTTCCAGAACGCGCGGTAGTCGTCCATGTTCGGCCGTGTGTACAGCAGGAAAAGTCCAGCCGAGAACTGCGCGAACCCCTCACTCATCCACTGGTCGCGGTAGCTCTTGAATCCCACCAGATTTCCCCACCACTGGTGTCCAACTTCGTGCGGCGTCACTACCTTCCAGTAGCTGTTTTGTTCGTCAAGCCCATAAACATGCTGCACCGTCGTGTCAAAGAAGGCGCAGATCGGCAGATACACCAGCATCGGCCAGCTCTGTCCGTAGTTGCAGGCAGTCTGTTCGGTCAGCGCTACATGGTCGTAGGGCAGCTTGCCATAAAAGTCCGAGTAGATCTGGATGGCCGCAAGTCCCTGGGAGAGTTCGTCCGGCAGCGCCGATACAGTTGACTGGATGCCCCAATTCCCCGTCCCGACCCAATCCGGCAGTCCCACATCGGCATAGGCGCTCACTCCGAAGCCCTGCGGCGTCTTCGCATCCTTCATCTTGAAGTCGCCCAGGTTGAACCCAGCCACGGGAATCGGCGCGTCGGTCTCCCACACCGCCTTCACCATTCCGCCGCCCTCCGGCGTCAAGCTCACCTGTTTTCCAGTTGCGACGATCTGCAAAATCTTGGGGATGTGAAAGGTCATGTGGAAGTTAACGAAGTCGCCAAACCCGCCCAGGCCGGACGGGTACCAGCTCTCGCGCGCGCCAGACTCCAGGTAGTAGGTATCGTGGCCCTCTGCGCGCAACGCATCCTTGCCGCTATACACCGTCAGCAACCGCAGCGTATCGCCCGCCTTAGCCGCCGCTGGCAAGATCACCCCAAACTGCGGATCGAGTTTCTTGTCCTCCTGCACAAAATCCAGCGGCGCCCCGCTCTCGCTATACACGCCCGAGACCCGCAGCGTGGGATAGAGGTTCAGCCGCACCACGCGGACCCCGTCGCGCAGCACCTTCATCGTCGTCACCGCCGAGATCTTCATCATGCCCGTCCGATCGATGGTCGCGTCCAGTGTCTCGTCGGTAACCCTCACGCGGCCGCCCTGGCGCTTGCCGGTCCCATGCTCCATCTTGTACGCCGCCCAGGTCTGCAACTCGTCGAGACCCCAGGTTGACAACTCCACCGTGTCCGGCGAAACATGAGCAGTTCCCTCCGGATCGACGATAAACAACACATTCCTTCCCGTAAGCGCGTTCCCCATGCGGAACGACGCCAGGAAAAACTCACCCTCCCCGCCCCCAATCACGTCCGCCAACATGCGCAATTCAATGTTGTCCCCCATATCCTTGCGATAGCTGGCGGCCAAGTCCTCAGCCGCGCTGCGCACATGCCCCGCCGGCGCAGCCGATGCACCCGCCGACGCGTTGCGAATCTCATCCGCAGTGCCATCGGTAAACCGCAGCACCAGCGTCGTAAAGTCCTGCGTCATCCCTGCACTCTTGGTCAGCAGCGCCAGCGAGCGCTGCTCTCCCGCGTCCTTCACCATCAGATCGAACCGCCCCTTGCCCACGAAGACCGCGCCCGTCACGCGTCCTTCCACCGGCGCGTAGAAATAAAAGTCGCCCTGATCGAAGGTGAACCTCCCGCCCTCGCGCTCCAGCGTGAACTCCTTCACCTTCACGCCCTCGGCTCCAGGCAGGTCCGCCCGCAACGCCGCATAGGTTCCCTGCGAATTGGGCGAGCGCGCCGGTCCATTCGGATCAATCGCTTTAGCCGCACTCTGAGCACACGCACTGACCGCCATCAGCAGCACAGGGAGGAATAATTGTCTGGAAATCATGGAAATCACAGTACGCCTCAACACAGCCTCGCGCAATGAATTCATAAACGCCATGTGCAAATATCGCCCAAACTGTCCTACTACCGCCCGCGCGCCCCGTCCACGCGGGCGGTACAATCAATCTCGTCCATGGCCTATCAGGTTCTAGCCCGAAAATACCGCCCTCAGCGCTTCGCCGACGTCGTCGGACAGGACCACGTCACCGTCACCCTCACCAACGCGCTCCTGCAGAACCGCATCGCCCACGGATACATCTTCAGCGGCCATCGCGGCATCGGCAAGACCACCATCGCCCGCATCCTCGCCATGGCCCTCAACTGCCGCAACCCCATCGGCAGCCCCGCCCGCCCCACCGCAGAGCCCTGCGAACTCTGCGAATCCTGCACCGAGATTCGCGCCGGCAACGCCGTCGATGTCATCGAGATCGACGCCGCCACCAACCGCGGCATCGACGAGATCCGCGAGCTGCGCGACGCCGCACGCTACGCCCCTGCCCGCGACCGTTACAAGATCTACATCCTCGACGAGGCGCACCAGATCACCGACGCCGCCTTCAACGCCCTCCTCAAGACCCTCGAAGAGCCGCCCGACCACATCGTCTTCATGATGGCCACCACCCAGCCCGAGGACCTTCCCCAGACCATCCGTTCGCGTTGCCAGCACTTCAGCTTCCACGCCGTCAAGCTCCTCGACATCCTCGGCCAGCTCCGTTCCATCGCCGCCGCCGAGGAAGTCATCGCCGATGAATCCGCCCTCGCACTGCTCGCCGAAGCCGGCGACGGCTCCATGCGCGACGCCCTCTCCATCATGGACCAGGCCATCGCCAGCGCGCCCATCGAGCCTTCAGCCGATGGAACCGCCGGCCACGCCCGCCTCGACGCCGCCCAGATCCGCGAGCTGATGGGCACCGTCCCCAACGCCGTCTTCGAGCGCATCTTGGATGCCGTAGACCAAAACAACTCAGCCGAAGTAATGCTCGCCGCCAACCAGCTACTCGACGCAGGAAACTCCCCCGCGCAGCTCGCCCGCCAATGCGTCCGCTACCTGCGCAACGCCCTCATCGCCAAGATCGCCAACCTCAGCGTAGACGGAGAATCCGCCGAGGGCGTAGGCAACGAGCTTCTCCAAATCTCCCCCGACGAGCAGCGCCGCGCCGCCCGCACCGCCGCCCTCTTCAGCGAAGAAGAACTCAGCCGTTTTCTGCAAGTCATGCTGCGCACCTTCGACGAGCTGGGCTATCGGCAGGAACAGCGCTTCCACTTCGAGCTTGGCCTCCTCAAGCTCGTCCATCTCCGCCGTCTCCTCCCCATCGAAGAGGCCCTCAGCCAGCTCCCCGTCAGCCCCACCCCTCGCCCCGCAACCAAGCCTCTCGTAACCGCAACACCCACTCTGCGACCCATCGCAACGTCGCCGTCTGCCACTCCCGCCCGTCCCGCCTTCTCTCCCTTCCAGCAGGACAACTCCCGCCGCCGTCCCGAAGGAACGGCAAGCGCCATGTCCGCGCCCATCCCCATCTCCGCCGCCGCGCCGCACGCAATCCCCGAGACCCGCGGCGCCAACGCCGTCGCCGTCGCCCCCGCCGCCCGTCCCGCGCTCGAATCCCTCCCCATCCCGACGCCTGCGCCAGTGCTTCTTCCCGAATCCATGCCGCTCACCGCGCCCTCCCGCGTCGAAGACCGCATCGAGCATCAGCCCGATGTCGCGCTTCCCACCCCCGTCTTCGAGACCACCGCCGCGCTCGCGTCCCCCTTCACTCCACACGCAGCCGCGAAGCCCGCACCCGAATCTCCCGCCCTCAACTCCGACGCCGCCGCCATGGCCCAGCGCGCCGTCGTCGAAGCCCTCGCCGCAGCCCGCCAGACCTCCGCCGCCGACGCCCTCGCCGACGCCACCTGGGTCCTCGCCAACGGCGAAGCCCGCGTCCAGACCACCCTCTCCAAAACCATGCTCCCGGTGGTCATCAACCCCGAAGCCGAACGGATCGCCCGCGCAGTCCTGCGCGACGCCGGCGTCCTCAAGCTCACCCTGATCCCCGCCGCCATGCACGCCGCCGCAAAAAAATCCCCCCCCCCCCCCCCGCCCC
>Ga0224554_1000626_pt1 | contig 27819 bp, 18 predicted proteins | sample 714S22024metaG_FD_180666 | JGI IMG/M metagenome (GOLD analysis project Ga0224554, IMG submission 180666) | Peat soil microbial communities from Stordalen Mire, Sweden - 717 S2 20-24 | ecosystem: Environmental > Terrestrial > Soil > Wetlands > Peat | place: Sweden: Norrbotten County, Stordalen...
GCTGTGGGCGGTCTGTGCCTTCCTGCTCGGTGCCTTCGTGCTCGCCTATCCGTTGCTGCGCACATCGCGCTTGGTTCGCGACGGCGAAGTCATCATGATGCAGCGTTCCAACGTCTTCTTCGCTGTGGTGATCGTCCTCGCAGCCATTCGGATTCTGGCCCACAGCTATATCGACCGGTTCATGGATGTGAAGCAGACCGCCGCTCTCTTCTTTGTGCTGGCCTTCGGCATGATCCTGCATTGGCGTCTGCGCATGTACTTGCAGTATCGCCGGCTCACCGGCGTTTAGACGCGCAGACAGCACTTCGCAGATCGGCAACCGCGATCAAAATCCGAGACCCATCGGAGACGGGCCCAGCCTGACTCAAAAGGCGCACTGCCACGCGCCCGCAACACGCCTGATAATAGATGCGGAGAAAGATTCGATGAAGAAGCTCTTTGGCACCGACGGCATTCGCGGTGTCGCAGGCCAGTTCCCGCTCGACCCTGCTACCATCCACGCCGTCGGCCTCGCGCTGGCGCATCACCTGGGCGATTCGCCGCGTGTGCTCATCGGCGAGGACACGCGCGAGTCTTCCGACTGGATCGCCGCCGCGCTGACCGCGGGCCTTACATCTGGCGGCGCCACGGTCGAGAGCGCGGGCGTCATTCCCACGCCTGCCGTCGCCTTTCTCGCTCGCGCGCACAGCTTCAGCGCCGGCGTGGTCATCTCCGCATCGCACAATCCCTGGGTCGACAACGGCATCAAGCTCTTCGGCCCCGACGGCTACAAGCTGCCCGACACGACCGAGTTGGCCATCGAAGCCGAAATCTTCCGCCGCCTCGCGTCTTCAACCAACAACCAGCAACCAACAACCAACAACCTTTCCGTAAACGAGGCCGACCGCGCCGAGTACATCCGCTCGCTGCTCGCCGCCGTCCCCGGCCTCTCGCTCGACGGCCAGCGCATCGTCATCGACTGCGCCAACGGGGCTGCCAGCGCCATCGCGCCCCAGCTCTTCGCTGAACTGAATAGCAACGGCGGCGGCGAGGTGCTCCTCATCCATGCCTCGCCCAACGGCCGCAACATCAACGAGAACTGCGGCGCGCTCTATCCCAAGGTTGTCGCAGCAGAGGCCGTCCGGCAGCACGCCGCGATGGGAATTACATTTGACGGCGACGCCGACCGCGCGATGTTCGCGGATGAAGACGGCAAAGTTGTGAACGGCGACGCCGTCCTGCTGCTGGCGGCCCGCGACCTGGCCGAGCGGGGAATGCTCACTAATTCCACGGTCGTGGCGACGACCATGTCCAACATGGGCCTGGAAGCTGCGCTCAAGCGCTCGGGAATCCGAATGCTGCGCGCACCCGTCGGCGACAAGTACGTCCTGGAAGAGATGCTGGCCACCGGAGCGGCGCTGGGCGGCGAACAGTCCGGCCACATCCTCTTCACCGGCCGCAGCACCACCGGCGACGGCCTGCTGACCGCGCTGCTGCTGCTGGACATTGTTCACCGAAGCGGCAAGACGCTGGCCCAGCTCACCGCCGACCTGAAGACATTTCCCCAGATCATCGTCAACGTGCATGTGCGCGAGAAGCGCCCGCTGGACCATATCCCCACGGTCGCCGCTGCCATCGCTGCAGCCGAACTCGCGCTGGCCGACTCAGGTCGCGTCGTCATCCGTTATTCCGGAACCGAGGCCCTCGCGCGGGTTATGATCGAGGCCGAATCCGAAGCGCTCATGCACCTCCACGCCAACGCCGTCGCCAACGCCATTCGCGCCGAACTCGGCGTATGAATCGCCAGAAGAGCCAGCGTGTTGTTGCCCCCGAATCTTCTGACCGGACCGTATGCAACGCAGCCGGATTCACGCAATCCGGCCCGCGTCCAGGAGCGTCAACAGACGCTATCATCGAAGGCAGGAGCCTATGCACCCAGCAACCCCAAAGTCCGCGTCCACCGCGCCCACTCGGAGGATGCGATTCGCGCGATGAGTATCTCGAAATCCAAAGCCGAAGCTGCCCAATCGACGCTGAGCCTTGTGCCTGCGCCGCGGCGCGCCCGCGATCTGCTGAAGCGGACGAGCTTTCCCATTCATCCCTTCGACCAGATGCATGGCGTGGACACCAGCGGGCTGGTCCCGGCCAAGCACCTGCTCACGGGCCATGCCAACGACGAGCACATCACTGCGTACTACGGCGTTGCGCCCAGCATTCTGCGCGCGTTGATCGGCCACTGGCGCGAGACCGTGCCGCCGCACCCAATCGAGGATTACACCTTTGTCGACGTGGGCGCGGGCAAGGGCCGCGGGTTGATGGTTGCCAGCGAGTACGGCTTCCGCAAGGTGGCCGGCATCGAGCTGAACCACGAGATGGCCGCCATCGCGCGGCAGAATGTGGAGCACTGGACTCGCGCCTACCGCGAGGACCCGACCGCCGGACGCATCGCTCCCATCGAGATATTCGAGCAAGACGCGCTGGAGTACGATCTGCCACAGACGCCCACGCTGCTCTTCCTCTTCCACCCCTTCGAGGCGCCGGTGCTGAAGCAGTTGCTGCGGCGGATTGAGACGCAGTTCGCCAGGCGGCAGGGCGCGCTGGATCTGCTCTACGTCAACGCGGAGTGCGCGGATGTGATCGACCGCAATCCCGGCTTCACGCAGCTCTTTCTGGAGAACGTCCCGATGTCGCCGGTGGACCACTCCGCCGACCTGGAAGCCATTGCGCGGCAGAAGGAGTACGGCTCGACGGGCGACGAAGAGTGCGCCATCTATCGCTACACGGGCCGCGCGCGAGGGTCCATCTTCGATCCCGCCGCGTAGGGAACTACTCTTTCAGGCGAACGATCAGGCCGCGCTCGTCGCCCTCGCCGTGCTCCATGTAAATCTCCCCGGCGGAGCGCTTCACGATGCTCTCGAAGCGCTCTCCCCACTCCACCAGCAGAAGCGAGTCGGGATAGCTCGCCATCTCGTCGATGCCGAGGACGGCGATCTGTTCCTCCGTCTCCAGGCGATAGAGGTCGAGATGAAAGAGCCGAACGGATGCGCCGGCGTACTCATGGACGATGGTGAAGGTGGGGCTGGTCACCTCATCCTCGGTGGCCGCGCCGAGGGCCGCGGCGATTCCCTTTACCAGCGTGGTCTTGCCCGCGCCCACTTCGCCGCGCAGAATTACGATGAGCGGCGGATGCAGCATCGCGGCGATGCGCTCGCCCAGCGCCAGCGTCTCCTCCACCGAGCGCGTCTTGAATCGTTTCTCTCGCATCAATCTCCCTTCCATCTCTTCATCGCGGACTAGAGCGGTTTCACCGCAACTGTTATCGCGCGAGAATTATTAAAGTGGTTTTCCTTGAGGAAAAACCACGCAAACGGTCTTCGCTCCTGTAAAGGCCTGCGGTGAAACCGCTCTACGCAAACATATATGAAACGGCCGGACGGCGATACGTATCCGTTCCTGGCAATCAATTATCTGAAGCTGGACAAGGTGCCGGCGTACAACGAGAGCTGGGCGCCGATTGTGGAGGGGATTCGCGCGGGAAACTTCTTCGAAACGACGGGCGAGATTCTGTTCCACAACTGGGCGATCGAAGGGGCGGGCGCGAAGAGCATTTATACGGCGACGATCGAGTACACCTTCCCGCTGGATTTCGCGGAGGTGGTGTGGAGCGATGGGACGACGGTGCACCGGAAGATCGTGAGCCTGACGGATACGACGCAGTTTGGGACGAAGACGCTAAGGATTCCGTTTGATGCGACGGGGAAGAAGTGGGTGCGGCTGGCGGTTTGGGACTCGGCGGGGGATGGAGCGTGGCTGCAGCCGGTCGCTGGTGAAGTGAGGGGTATGCATGGGCTTGACACGCGATTTTGCTGAGGTTTTTGGGGAAAGAAAATGCGGCGGTGGGTTGGGGCTGGAACCCACATCTCAAAAGCGAGATGTGGGGCACCCACTTTACTGGAGGTTTAGACGTGGACACCCGCATAGCGTAACGTAATGTTGTTGTGAGCGATGGTGAGGCCATCGTTTTCTGAGGTGTACATTGCGTCCGATGTTTTTTGCGGGTCTGGCCCTCCACATTCGGGTCTCGCTATTGTTTCTCGCCTCCGCTGGCGCACTCCCTGCACAGACACCAACCCCGTCTCCCGCAAATCCAGAATCTCCGACCATCTCTGTCGTCACACGGATCGTTCAGCTAGATGTAATTGCGAAAGACAACAAGGGACGATCTGTGCGTGGCCTCAAAAAGGAAGACTTCACCGTTCTTGAGGATGGAGTTCCTCAGTTCATCACCAGCTTTGAAGAGCACAGCTGGGTTTCCACCGTGTTGCCGCGCCCGCTGCGCCTACCGCCGAATACCTTCAGCAACGTGGTTCAGGCCATCGCTCCAGATGCGACGCCAACGGTCATCCTAATGGCCGCTCCGTCGATGGCGACGGGCCCGATGTACGTGCATGAAGAGGTTCTCAGCTACATGAAGTCGGCGCCGCCGGGAACGCCGATGGCGCTCATTCTTATACGTGGCGGGATGCACCTTCTCCAGGGTTTCACTACCGATCCCGGCATTTTGATTGCCGCGATGAAGAGCAGACGAACGATGCCAAGTCTCGGCGGGCCTTACGATTTGCATCCTTATTACTTTCTCGATCAGGACATGCTGAGCAAGGGGCTGCTGGGCCTGGCGCGCTATCTTGCTGGAATACCCGGCCGGAAAAACCTGATCTGCTTTACCGGATTCGACCAGTCAGCAGTAGGCCCGATTTTTTCGGACTCGGCATCGTTTGTGGACGAAATGACCAGGTCGGTCGATGTTCTCAGGTTGAGCCGCGTCTCCGTTTACGTCATCGATTCCTGGGGGGTCACGTCATATCTGCACGCCTATCAGGGCGACGATTACGATCAACTGTCCCGGTCGACAGGAGGCAAGTCTTTCTACTCGACCAACGGAATAAAGGAGGCCATTCGAGAGGTGGTTAACTCAGGCTCGAACTATTACACCATCTCCTATACGCCATCCAGCGAGTCCTGGAATGGGAGCTTCCGGCGCCTGACTATACATACCCGGGGCCCTCAGATGCATCTGGAATACCGTAATGGCTACTTTGCACAAGACCGTGAGGCTATTGAACGGAGCCACCTGGCCGAAGCGCGGCTGAAGAGGGAGAATCGCAATTTCAAGCCGGCCGTTGAGACCGAAGTTCGGCCGTCGCCCGGGCTGCTCCGTCGAAATGCCCCGATCGATAAGCTACACAGCGCGATGGTTCTTGGTTCGCTGCCATCGACCGAGCTTTTATTTGTGGCGAAGATTGAAGCTTCGGCCGACACGCAGAAGATCAGCCGAAAGGCCACTCTTCCGGCGGACAATTACCTTCGATCTCCCTTTGCGGACAGACGCACCCGGGACTATGAGATTCAATTCGCGGCGAAGATTGGCGACATCCATCTGAGCCAGACACCGGATGGGATACGCCACGGCAAGGTGGATTTTGTCACGGTAGTTTATGCCGACGGAGGAGAGGTGGTGAACTCTCTGGGTTCGAGCGAGACGCTTGACTTGTCTGACACGCTCTATCGGCACTTTCAGCAGAGCGGTCTTTCCATGGTGCAGCACATCGCGATTCCGGTGAAAGGCAATTACTTTCTGCGGCTCGGAATCCGCGATGCAGCCGACGGATATGTCGGAGCCATGGAGATCCCCGTCGATCAGGTCAAGCGCAATCGTTAGTGGCTGAGAGCCCGGTGCGGAACTATGGGTGGTTTGAGGCCGAGGATGGGGCGGAGGTGGGTGCCGGTGTGGGAGGCGGGGTGGGCGGCGATCTGCTCGGGGGTACCGGTGGCGACGACCTGGCCGCCGGCAGAGCCGCCTTCGGGGCCGAGGTCGATGACCCAGTCGGCGGATTTAATTACGTCTAAGTTGTGCTCGATGACCAGGAGCGAGCCGCCGCCTTCGATGAGCTTGCGGAAGGCGGCGAGGAGCTTCTGTACGTCGTCGAAGTGGAGGCCGGTGGTGGGCTCGTCGAGGATGTAGAGGGTGCGGCTGCGCGCGCGGGCGACGATTTGGCTGGCGGTGGGGGCGGAGATTTGCGAATAGGCGTCGGTGGTGCCAGTACGGTTGGCGATGGCGCGGGCGGTGGCGAGGTGCGAGGCTAGCTTGACGCGCTGGGCTTCTCCGCCGGAGAGCGTGGTGGCGGACTGGCCGAGGCGGACGTAGCCGAGGCCTACCTCGTCGAGGACGGCGAGCTTGTCGACGATGCGCGGGATGCCGGCGAAATACGAGAGCGCCTGCTTGACGGTCATGTTTAATACGTCGTGAATATTTTTATTCTTATATTTAATTTCTAGTATCGAGGACTTGTAACGCGTGCCGTTACAGTCCTCGCAGGGCAGTTCGATGTCGGCGAGGAACTGCATCTCGACGGTGACGGTGCCGTCGCCCTCGCAGGTGTCGCAACGGCCGCCGGGGACGTTGAAGGAGAAGGCCCCGGGGCCGAAGCCGTGACGCTTGGCGTCGGGCTGAGAACTGAACAGGGACCTGATGTCGTCGAAGGCCTTGATGTAGGTGACGGGATTGGAGCGCGGGGTGCGGCCGATGGGGGACTGGTCTACGAGGATGACGTCGTTGAGGTGCTGGGAGCCGGAGAGTTCACGGTAGAGGTTCGTTGGCTCGGGCGCGGAGGCGCCGGGTTCGCGGTGGAGCTGCTGCATGAGCGCGCGGTAGAGGACCTGATGGATGAGCGTGGACTTGCCGCTGCCGCTGACGCCGGTGACGCAGCAGAGGAGGTTGAGGGGGATGTCGACATCGATGCCGCGCAGGTTGTGCAGGCGGACGCCGGTGAGTTGGAGGAGTTCGCGGCCACGCTCGCGGCGATGTTTGGGGATGGGGATGGTCAGCCGACCGGACAAGTATTTTCCGGTAATGGACTGCGGGTTGGCGGTGACTTCGGCGACGGTGCCCGCGGCGAGGACGTGGCCACCCAGTTCGCCCGCGCCGGGGCCGAGATCGAGGAGATGGTCGGCGGAGCGGATGACGCTGGGATCGTGCTCGACGACCAGGATGGTGTTGCCGAGATCGCGCAGGGCGTGGAGGATGCGGATGAGCTTTGCGGTGTCGCGAGGATGGAGGCCGATGGAGGGCTCGTCCAATACGTAAAGTGCGCCAACCAGGCGGCTGCCGAGCGATGTGGCGAGCTGGATACGCTGCGATTCTCCGCCGGAGAGCGTGGAGCTGAGGCGGTCGAGGGTGAGGTAGTCGAGGCCGACCTCGATGAGGAAGTGGATGCGCTGGCGGACCTCTTCGAGGATCTTGCCGGCGATCTCGATTTGTAACGGCGTGAGTTGCAGGTTGTCGAAGAAGGCCTCGGCGGCGGAGATGGTGAGGGCGGCGACTTCGCAGATGTTTTTGGCTGGCCCGTTTTGAGGCGCGATGAGGACGGCGCGGGCTTCGGCGCGGAGACGCTGACCGTGGCAGTCGGGGCAGAGCGCGTAGCCGCGATACCTGGAGAGGAAGACGCGGACGTGGAGCTTATATTTTTTGCGCTCGAGCGCGGCGAAGAAGCCGTGGATGCCGGGATATGGGGACTGGCCGCTGTTGGGGCCGGGGCCATTCCAGAGGAGGTCCTGCTGCGGGGGATCGAGATCGTACCAGGGGACGTCGGTGGGGATGGCGACGGACTTGGCGAAGCGGATCATCTCGCCGTGGAAGGGGCGGTACTTCGGGGTGGTCCAGGGGGCGATGGCCCCCTGTGCGAGAGTGCGGCTGCGGTCGGGGAGGATGAGGTTGGGATCGAAGTCGATGGTGTTGCCGAAGCCCTGGCAGCGCGGGCAGGCGCCGTAGGGATTGTTGAAGGAGAAGAGACGCGGTTCGGGTTCGCGATAGGCGCGATGGCAGGTGGAGCACTCGAAGGCGGCACTATACCGCTTCGCGGCGTTCTCGTTTTGGACGGGGTCCTCGGCTCGTTGGACCATGTGGAATTGGACTTCGCCGGACTCGCGGTAGCCGGTTTCGATGGCGTCAACGATGCGGGCGCGGATGTCGGGGCTGATGGCGAGGCGGTCGATGAGGACGAAGATGGGTTGGGCGAAGTCGAGTTCAAGAAGAGACTCTGGCGTGGAGAACTCGACGATCTTGCCGGACTGGTTGGGGTCGAGCGCGGAGGGCTGATAGAGGCGGTTGTAGCCACGACGGCGGAGTTCGGCGAGGCGGTCTTTCAGAGTGTCGGTGAGGTTGAATGTAACTTCGACGACTTCTTTTTTCGTGGACTTCTTTGAGGCGGGCTTCTTTGCGGGCTTAGGTGCGGCGGGCGGGGCTTCGACAGTGGAGGGTTGGAGGGGCTCGAACTTTATTTCGGCGCGGAGGATGGGAAAGAGGGCGTAGGCGCGAGTGGATTCGGGGAGCGCGAGCAGGGCGGCGACGATCTCGTCGACCGTGTCGTGGCGGACTGTGCCACCACAGTGCAGGCAGGTGACGGTGCCGCAACGGGCGTAGAGGAGGCGGAGGTAGTCGTAGATCTCGGTGGCGGTGGCTACGGTGGAGCGCGGGTTGCGGGTGGAATTTTTCTGCTTGATGGCGATGGCGGGGGCGAGGCCGTCCATGAAGTCGACGTCGGGCTTCTCGATGCGCTCGAGGAACTGGCGGGCGTAGGCGGAGAGGGATTCGACGTAGCGGCGCTGGCCCTCGGCGTAGATGGTGTCGAAGGCGAGCGAGGATTTGCCGGAGCCGCTGACGCCGGTGACGACGGTGAGGGCGTTGTGCGGGATGTCGACGTCGATGGACTTGAGGTTGTGAGTGCGCGCGCCGCGGATGACGATGGCGTCGCTGGCGGTGAGGACGACGCGCGGCGTGCTTTCGTAGGGCTGCGCGGCTTCCCTGTCGATGCTTTGCTCAATCATGGCCACTCTCCATTGTCGGATAGTTGGGCCGGGATAGCGAATCGGGGATGGAAGCCGGACTAGAATAGGCGAATCGACATGGACGAGAAACAGCAGGCTGACGGGACCAACGACTCCATCAAACTCCTGCCGGGGCCGCGCTTTCGCGTCGCGCTGATGGTGGCGATCCTTGCCGACGCGCTGCAACTGATCGTGTTTCCGATTTTTGTGGAGGGCGCGGAGTCGCCGGCGGACGATGTGCTGGATTGCGGAGTTGCCGCGGTGATGATGGTCCTGCTGGGCTGGCACTGGGAGTTTCTGCCATCGGTGCTGGCCAAGCTGGTGCCGGGCGTCGATCTGGTGCCGTTCTGGACGCTGGCGGTTGCCAATGTGTATCGCAAAGCGAAGCGGAAGGCGATTGAGGCGGAACAAAGTCGAGAGGAGCCGCGCGACTGAGAGACCGGCGGAGTTCAAACGGGCTGGGCGCTAAGAATCTTTCGGGATGGGGCGGAAGATTTCGAGCAGGAGAAGGCATGCGCCGATGACGATGCAGGAGTCGGCGACGTTGAAGTCGGGCCAGTTGTAGTGGTAGATGCGGACGGCGAGGAAGTCGACGACGTGGTGGAAGCGGATGCGGTCGTACATGTTGCCGAGCGCGCCGCCGAGGATGAGCGCGAGAGCGACCGAGGTGGGCGTGAGCTTGCGGCCGGTGACCCAGAGCAGCGCGAAGACGACGAGGGCCGCGACTACGGAGAAGGCAATAAGGCCAATGCGGACTGCGTTGGGCGGTAAGTTCTCCAGCAGCGAGAAGGCCGCGCCGGTGTTGAGGACGTGGGAGAGGCGGAAGACGCCGGGGATGATCTTCAGGTCGTAGCCGGGACGGATGCGGTGGATGATGGCGATCTTGGTGAGGCGGTCGGCGAGGATGACGAGCGCGCTGAGAAGGAGAAGCCAGGGACGGAAGTCGCGGGAGTTGCGAGTTGCGGGTTGCAGGTTGTCAGTTTCAGGCATTGTGGTCAGGGACATTCCTTGAATTTTCGGTTGCGAGTTGCAGGTTGTTAGACGTTGGTTGCGTAGGGTGGGAAGTCGATTGCGTCGAGGGCTTCGGCGCAGCGGTGGCAGACGGTGGGGTATTTTTCTTCTTGGCCTACGTCGGGGACGTGGCGCCAGCAGCGCTCGCATTTGGGGGCTTCGGCCTGGTAAACCGAAGCTGCTGGGATTTGGGGGCCGGGCTCTTCCCTGAAGCGCACAGACGAGACGTTGTACAGCTCCTCGAGACTTGCCTTGAAGTGATGAAACGCCTCATGAACAGGCTTCATTTGGGGGAGCGCTGCATCTCCAAGATCGAGGATTACTTGCGCTTCCAGTGATTTCCCGATCAGTTTGGAAATTCTTGCTTCTTCTAGTGATTTTTGAACCGTTACCCGCATCTGCAGCACCGAGTAGAACCCTTCGATAAGCTGCTCTTGTCCCGGGAGGATGAGGTCTTCGGGGGTGGGGAAGAGGGTGAGGTGGACGCTGCCGTGGGTGTGGGGGAGGGACTGGTAGACCTCGTCGGCGGTGAAGCTGAGGATGGGGGCGGTGAGGCGGGCGAGGGCGTCGGTGGTCTTGTAGATGGCGGTCTGGGCGGAGCGACGGGCGAGGTAGAGACTCTCTTGCTCGGCGTTGCCGGGTTTGAATTTGATGGGGTAGGTGTAGAGGCGATCCTTCAAAACGTCGAGATAAAACGCGCTGAGTTCGGAGTTGAGGAACTCGTTGAGCAGGTGGTAGACGCGGTGGAACTCGAATGCGGCGTATGCGTCGGTGATCTTCCTGGTCAGATCGGCGGTGCGGGCGAGGATGTACTGGTCGATGGGCTGCATCTGCTCGAAGGGAACCGCGTCGCCGCCCTCGGCCATCGGGCGCGGGTCGAAGTCGTGGGTCAGGCCGGTGGAGGGGTCGGTCTCGCTGAGCGCGCCGAGGAGGAAGCGGAAGGTGTTGCGGAGCTTGCGGTAGATCTCCTCGGCGAGGCGCTTGAGCAGGGGGAGGCTGGCGACGACGTCCTCGCGGAAGTCGACGCTGGCGACCCAGAGACGGACGATGTCGCCGCCGAGCTGGTCCATGATGGCGACCGGATCGATGAAGTTGCCGAGGGATTTGGAGAGGGCGCGGCCCTTTTCGTCGAGCGTCCAGCCGTAGGTGGCGACGGACTTGAAGGGCGCGCGGTTGTGCATCCCGATGGAGCAGAGCAGCGAGGACATGAACCAGCCGCGATGCTGGTCGCCTCCCTCGGCGTAGAGGTCGGCGCGGGGATCGGGGTCGTTGGGGGCTTGCTGGACGTCGGGGTCAAAGTCCAAGACGGCGTGAGAGCTGGCACCCGACTCGAACCATACGTCGAGGATGTCCATCTCTTTGCGGAAGACGGTGTGGCCGCATTCTTTGCAGGCGGTTCCGGCGGGGAGGAGTTCTTCCGGCGTGTGGATGTACCAGGCGTCGGCGGACTCCTTCATGAAGAGCTCGACGATGCGCTGGTTGATGGCTGGGTCGCGCAGCGGCGTGGCGCATTTGCCGCAGAGGAAGACAGCGATGGGGACGCCCCAGATGCGCTGGCGCGAGATGCACCAGTCGGGGCGCGTCGTCACCATGTTGGTGATGCGCTCCTGTCCCCAGGCAGGATCCCAGGTGACGGTCTTGATTTCGTCGATGGCGCGCTGGCGGAGGGTGGATGCGGCGCCGTCGGGCGCGGGCATGGGGGTGTCCATGGCGATGAACCACTGCTCGGTGGCGCGGGTGATGACGGGCTTGTGGCAGCGCCAGCAGTGCGGGTAGGAGTGCTCCAGATTGGCGGTGGCGAGGAGGGCACCCTTTTCTTTCAGCAGCTTGATGATGACGGGGTTGGACTTGAAGACGGTGAGGCCTTCGTAGGATTGAGCCACGCCGCCGCCGAAGCGCTTGGTGTGCATCTGGCGACCGGAGTCGTCGACATACTGGACCTCGGGCAGGTCGTAGCGCTTGCCGGTGGCGAAGTCGTCTACGCCGTGGGCGGGGGCGGTGTGAACTGCGCCGGTACCGGTGTCGTCAGTGACGTAGGTAGCGTTCGTACCAAGGATGGAGCGGTCGAGGAAGGGATGCGCAAAGGTGGTGCGGTCGAGCGCGGTGCCGGGGAAGCGGGCGATCTCGGTGGCATCGGTGAGTTTGCAGGCGGCGATGACCTCGGCGGCGAGCGAGGCGGCGACGATGTAGGTGGCGTCGGCGGTGGCGAGGGCTACGTACTCCATCTCGGGATGGAAGGCTACGGCGAGGGACGCGGGCAGAGTCCAGGGAGTGGTGGTCCAGATGATGGTGAAGATGGGATTCGGTGGCGCATCACCCACCCATGACGATGAAGCCGTCATGGATGGGGCACCCGATTCCGTGGAAGATGGGGCACCCAGTTCTGGAACGATGGCTGCGGGATTGCTGGTGAGTTTGTAGCGGACGTAGACGCTGGGCGAGGTGTGGGACTCGTATTCCACCTCGGCTTCGGCGAGGGCGGTGCGGTCGTGGATGCACCAGGAGACGGGCTTGAGGCCCTTGAAGACGAAGCCGCGCTCGAAGAAGTGGAAGAAGGTCTCGGCGATGCGGGCCTCGTAGACGGGGTCCATGGTGGAGTAAGGCTCGGCCCAGCGGCCAAAGATTCCCATGCGCAGGAACTGCGAGCGTTGCAGGTCGAGGTACTTCTGCGCGTACTGGCGGCAGACGCGGCGGACGGCTACGGGGTCCATTTCGAGCTTCTTGCGGCCGAGCTGCTCGTCGACTTTGATCTCGATGGGCAGGCCGTGGCAGTCCCATCCGGGGACGTAGGGGGCGTCAAATCCGGCCATGGTCTTGGTCTTGACGACGAAGTCCTTGAGGGTTTTGTTGAGCGCGTGGCCGAGGTGGATGGCGCCATTGGCGTAGGGCGGGCCGTCATGCAGGATATAGCGCGGGCAACCGGCGCGGGCGCGGCGGATTTGGGCGTAGAGGTCTGATTCCTCCCAGACCTTGAGGCGGAGCGGCTCGTTGACCGGGAGGCCGGCCTTCATGGGGAAGGCAGTCTGCGGGAGGTTCAGGGTGGACTTGAGCGGCTTTAGGGCGTTATCGCCTGCGGGCTTTGGGTTGGGTGCTTCGGGCATTCGTTCCTCGTGGTGCGGGTTTTGCTGGCTGCGGGACTGGTTCGGCCAGCAGCGTGGTGCGGGCTGGGGAGTCAATTCCAGGCCAAAGCTCTATTGTATCCGGGACGCCGCTGGGCGAGGGGCCGCGGTTGAGGCGTCCGGCGAGACTTACTGGGGCCAATGTGCGTCAAAGAGAGAGGAGAGGGTGGAGCGGGCAAATCTTTTGTAGAATGTACTGTGGGGCCAGAAGCCGCGCGCGGCATGGAACAAAACCGGCATTAGACCGGTATTGGAACGCAGAGGAACAGGCGCGCGCAATCCGAGAGGGAAGGCAGAGAGGCCGTGGCCGGGCTCTGCGGTTGAGGCAAATCAACTTGTATGAATATGGTTTTGTACCGAAGGACGATCCTGGGAAACCGGGACCAATGTTGCGGGCTGGAGTAGAGTCTTCGCTGGGCGAAGGCGACATCATGCAGCACGAAGAGGGAGTATTCGCCTCTTTGTGGTGCAATCTGCGGGATGTATTTTTCCCGGTGAAGCTGCCTCCATTGGTTCTGGAGTCGAAGCCGATCCCGGTGGTCGATCGGATGGCGACCAAGCAGGACCCGAGGGCGACGGTATCCGCGTTTGTCATTTATTTGATTCTGATCGGGCTGTTCTTATTGGCAGCGAACAAGCTGCATCAGATCGCGGTGCAGAAGGCGATGCTGGTGACGGAGTTGACGCCTCCTCCGATGGACCCTGCGTTGAACAAGATGGGCGGGGGCGGCGGACAGAAGGGGCCTGCTCCGGTGTCCAAGGGTCGCCTGCCGAAGTTCGCGGAGACACAGATTACGCCGCCGGCGGCCCCTCCGCTGGAGCAGCCGAAGATCCGCATGCCGGACCCGACCATCGAGGTGCAGACAAACCTGAAGATGGCCAACAACACCTTGCCGAACTTCGGCGATCCGAACTCTACGCTGAATGGCAACTCGTTTGGGCGAGGCAGCGGCACGGGGATCGGCAACGGCAACGGAACGGGATTTGGGCCGGGGTCGGGAGGCAATTACGGCGGCGGCGTGAAGCAGGTTGGCGGCAGAGTGATCGGGCCGGTGCCGACCTACCAGCCGGAGCCGGAGTTCAGCGAAGAGGCGCGCAAGGCCAAGTTCATGGGCGTGGTGACGGTCAGCATCATCGTGGACAAGAATGGCCGGCCGCAGAACGTGCATGTGACGCGGGGCGTGGGCATGGGACTGGACGAGAAGGCGGTGGAGGCAGTGAAACTATACCGCTTCAAGCCGGCGCGGGAAGATGGCCAGCCAGTCGCGGTGTACCTGAACGTCGAGGTGAACTTCGAGATCTTCTGAGGACGAAGTGGGTTTGAGGCCCACGTTCGGATCTCCGGGCGTGGGCCTTGTTTCGACGGTGGTGGCGACGAGGCCGTGATCCGCTGGATCAAGCGGAAACAGCGATGGGGTGGGCGCAAGCGAGAACAGACAAAAGAAAATGCGGGGATTCTTCGCTTCGCTCAGAATGACAATTCATTTCCCCCTACAGCAATAGTGAAACTGCGTTAGGGGAGCCGCGCCGGTTCAGCGATGGTGTGGTGGGGGAGTGCGCGGCGCGCGGGAGAGGCGCGTCTTGCCTCGAAGGTTGGTTGAGGGGCATGGATGCGGAAGCGGTCGACCTGACGTTCGAGGGCGGCTGCGGTGGCGCGCAGGCCCTCGATGCCGGCGGTGGTAGTGGCCATCTCGGTGAGGTTCTCGGAGCTGAGGTCGTGGATGGAGTGGAGCGAGGAGCTGGACTGGTCTGCCGAGGCGGCCTGCTGGGAGGCTGCGATGGCGATCTGGGCGATCATGCGGTCGACGCGTTCGGCCATCTCAATAATGCGTTCTAGGGCTTCGCCGGCCTGATTGGTGGTGACGACGCCCTGCTCGACGGTGAGTGTGCCGGAGGTCATGCTGGCGATGGCGGTACGGGTGCGGTTCTGAATGCCCTGGATCATGGCGGAGATTTCACCGGTGGCCTGGGCGGTGGATTCGGCGAGGCGGCGGACCTCGCCTGCGACAACGGCGAATCCGCGGCCCTGTTCGCCGGCGCGGGCGGCTTCGATGGCGGCGTTGAGGGCGAGCAGGTTGGTCTTGCGCGCGATCTCGTCGATGACGGTGACGATCTGGGAGATGCGGCGGGAGTCTTCGCCGAGCAGGCCGATGGCGGCGGAGGTGTCGTTGACGGCGGTGGCGATGGAGTGCATGGAGGCGAGCATCTGCTTGACGATGGCGTCGCCCTCGTGGGCGGTCTGGGCGGCGGAGCGGGCGGTCTGGGCGGCGGACTGAGTATGACGGGAGACTTCGGCGATGGAGGCGGACATCTCCTGCATGGCAGTGGCAGCCTGCTGGGTCTGGTGGGCCTGCTGGTCGACGCGACGGTGGATATGGTCGGTGGCAGTGCTCATGGAGCCGGCGCTTGCAGTGAGGGAACCGGCATTATGGGCGACGGTGCCGATGATGCTGCGCAGGCCGCTCTGCATCTGTTGCATGGCGCGTGCGAGCGAACCGATCTGGTCGGAGGAATGGATGTCGAGTTCGGGGCCGGTAAGATCACCGGAGGCGATGGCGTCGGCGCGGTCGACGAGGAGACCGATGCTGCGGGTGATGCGCCGGGCGAGGAGAAACGAGAGGATGCCGCCGATGAGCGCGCCGAGAATGGTGACTGTCCACAGGGTGATGAGGACGGCGTGATTGGACTGTTGCAGGCTTATCAGCTCTGCATCGCGCTGGTTTTCCTGGGACTTGAAGAAGCCATTCAGCGATGCGAGGAGGGTGAAATCGAGAGGCAGAATCTGTTGACGGAGAAGGTCGCGGGCCTGGGCAGCGCCAGCGGGCGTGTGCAGTTCATTGAGGCCCTCGTCCTCATCCTCCAGACCGCGCAGTTGGGCGAGGAGGGTGTCGAACTGCTGGATCTGGCCAGCTTCCGGAACGGGGCCGAGCTTCTGGATGAGGACCATGAGCTTGGCGTGCGCAACATCTCCATTGGCGAGATGGTCCCGGCGCTCCTTGCGGAATCGTGCAGACAGAGCGGGGTCGGCTGCGCCGAAGAGCAGATAGGACTCCAGGGAGCGGACGCTCATCAAGGGCGCAACGCGGACGTCGCGGGTGAGCGAGATGATGGGAGCGCGCTCATTGGTGAAGACATCGGAGAGGCGGTTGGCCTCTTGGATGCGAATGTGCGCGACGGAGGCGCTGACCAGCATCGCCAGGACGAGAACGCCGGTGCTGAGGCCGAGCTTCGATTCGAGTTTCATGCGGTCCTCTGATTCAGAGTGGCCCGTACAGGGGCTTCAGAGGGTCTATCGGCACGGCGGGAGCAGTGCGTTAGAGCATTTTCGCAATTACTGTGGCCTGGCAAAAATTGTGCGATGTGGTTTTCTTTTGAAAGAAAACCACGCGAGTGACTTTCGCCCCGGATAACCCTATTGCGAAAATGCGTTAGCCAAACGCGGGCAGGAGAACGGCGGGGGTGGGGATTTCGTCGAAGGTAAGATTATCGGCGGGACTGCCGGTGCGCTGCTTCCAGTCGAGGAAGAGGCTGCCGTAGCTGTCGGTGAGGCAGGAGGCGGGATCGACGTTGAGCTGGGCCAGGGTGCGGTCGATCCAGGCGGGTGGGCCTTCCAGCTCGGCGTAGTTGCCGATGGGCGTCTCGTCGAGGACGAGGTGACGGCCGATGGGGAGTTCGGCGGACAGAGACGGGTCGGTGAAGAGCGGGCCGTCGATGGTGGGAGTGGTATAGGACCACTCTGTGCGGAACTTTTCGTAGCGGAAGACGGGTTCGTATCCGAGCTGATGGAAGATGGCGGCGAGGGCGGGGCCGTCGTTGAGGAGGGTCTCGGTCTCGATGCGGACTTTATAGTTGGCCGCGGCGCCGTAGTTGGCCGCGGCGCCGTAGTTGGCCGCAGAGCCGAAGCCGGCCGGGCCGCCGTCCGCGGAGGGGACTGCCGGACGCTTGTGGGTGACGATCCAGAGGCCGCCGTAGTGGCGAATGCGAAGGATCTGCTTGACGGCCCGGAGGCTGCGGGAGGGGGTGTCGTAGAGGGTGTTCTGCTCGAAGGTGCGGGGCGTGTCGAGCCGGAAACCGAGGCCGGGAAGACGCGCTTGCAGGCCGGCGAGATCGTGGATGGGGAACTTGAGCTCGATCTCGGCGGTCTGCATGATGTGTTGAGTATACGGCGCGGGCGGTAGGATGAGGGAGTGAGGCAATGCTTTCAATGAGCGAAGTGCTGGGGCCGGAACGCGGAGGCGTAGGCCGGCCGGAGCAGGGGTTGGGCCTGAAGACCGAGCGGCTGCGGGCCGAGGATGCAGATGGTGTGGAGCGGGCGGCGGAGCTGCTGCTGGCGGGCGGGACGGTCGCGTTTCCCACCGAGACGGTGTATGGGCTGGGAGCGAATGCGCTGGATTCTGCGGCGGTTGAGAATATCTTTTTGGCGAAGCAGCGGCCCAGTTGGGACCCGATGATCGTGCATGTGGAGGGGCGCACGATGCTACAGCGGGTGGCTGCAGTTCCGGCGGGAGACGAGGGGCGGGTGGTGGCGAAGTTGATGGAGGCCTTCTGGCCGGGGCCTCTGACGCTGCTGCTGCCAAGGACGGCTGCGGTTCCAGACGCGGTGACGGCGGGACGGTCGCTGGTGGGCGTGCGAATGCCGGCGCATCCCGTGGCTCTGGAGCTGATCCGGCGGGCGGGAGTGCCGATTGCTGCTCCGAGTGCCAACCGGTTCGGGGGAACAAGCCCAACGACAGCGGCGCATGTTCTGGCGGATTTGGACGGGCGGATCGACGCGGTGCTGGACGGCGGAGCGACGAATGTTGGGGTGGAATCTACGGTGCTGGATGTAGGCGCGAGGGCGATCTACAGGCCGGGAGCGGTGACGGCGGCGATGATCGCGGAGGCGATTGGCGAGGAGGTGCGGGTGGTTTCAGCGGCGGGTGTGGTGGAAGAAGAAGCAGATTCTTCCGCTGCGCTACAGAATGACAAACAAGAACGGAGGAATGACAAGCGAGGGCTACGGAGTGACAAACAAGAACGGCAGAATAACAAAGGGGTGGGGTTGGCTTCGCCGGGTATGGGAATGCGGCACTACGCGCCACGCGCGCGGCTGGTGCTGGTCGCGGGACAGGAGGAAATGCTGCGGGAGGTTGCGAATCACTCCGCCGCAGAGGTTGGAGTGATGCTGCCGGATGGGTGGAACGCGGGCGGGGCGGGGGCAGTCTTTCGCTGGGGAGCTTGGGACGATGCGGAGACTCTGGCGCGGCTGCTCTTCGCTGGACTGCGAACGCTGGATGCGCGCGGGGTGAAGGCGATCGTGTGTCCACTGCCGGCGATGAGCGGACTGGGCGAGGCTCTGCGGGATCGGCTGGGGAAGGCCGCTCGGGCGAAGTAGAGCAGGCAACAGCAAGAACAACGACAAAGGCGAAATGCGGGGATTCTTCGCGTTGCTCAGAATGACAAGCGACCTTCTGACCAGCGATCAGGGGGTGGTGAGCTGGGCGGCGAAGGCGTCGAGCGAGAGGGAGCGGAGGAGATTACGGCGCAGGCCGGAGTGGACCTGGTCGAGGGCGTGGCTGGCAGATTCGATCCAGGCGAAGGGGAGGGCGGCGGCGAGGCGCTCCAACTCGGCGCGGAGGTCGGTGTTGCGCAGGAGGTCGGGTGTGCCGCTGTCGAGCAGGAGGAGGTCTTCGAGGAGCAGCGCGAGGGCGCGGAGGAGCGCGAGGGTTTTGGTCTGGCCGTCGGCACCGGCGCGGTAGGTCTCGGTCATCTTGAAGAGGGCGGTGTGGTCCAACTCCGTGGCTGCGGCGCGCGAGCCGGATGCGGCGTTGATGGCGCCTGCGGCGTTGCGCAGGAAGATGAGGGCGTCGGCGCGGGCCGCGGTGTAGCTGTCGAGGTCGAAGCCGAGGGCGCGACCGGCCGCTCCCTGCGCGAGGCGGGCGATCAGCGTGCGCTGTTTGGCGGGGACGTCGGGGCGGCGCGCGGCGATGAGGGCTTCGATCTCTTCGACCGGAAGCGCGCCGAGGCGGACGTTGGCGCAGCGCGAGCGGATGGTAGGAAGCAGTTCGCCGGGATTCTCCGCGAGGATGAGGATGTGGACGCTGTCGGGCGGCTCCTCTAAAACCTTGAGCAGGGAGTTGGCTGCCTCCTTCATCATGCTGGCGGAGGTGAGAATGAAGATCTTGCGCGGCGCTTCGCTGGGCAGGTAGTGCGCGCGCTGGATGAGGGTGCGAACCTGGCCCAGCTTGATGAGGAGCTGGGGCGGGTCGGGCGGCAGGATGAGAACGTCGGGGTGCGGCTGGATGAGGACGCGCGTCTCTTTCTTGTCGGTCTCGCGCAGGTCTTCGCGGGCGAGGACGGCTACAGCGACCTGCTCTTCCAGGTTGGCTGCGCCGGCGATGCGGGTGCAGTTGTGGCAGACGCCGCAGAAGCTGGCGAGGGGTTGGGCGGAGTCGTTTTCCGATCCGGGAGCTGGATTATATTCGCGAACCTCGCGGGGCTGGCGTTCGCACTCGACGGCCATGGCAAGCATGAGAGCGAGGGTGTACTTCCCTGCTCCGGATGGGCCGGAGAGGATGAGCGAGTGGGGCAGCCGACCCGCGGCGATGGCCGCGCGCAGCGATTCCACGGCGGGAGCGTTGCCGAGGAACTCGCGGAAGCTGGCGGGAAGCGTGGGTGCGGGGTTCATGGTTCGCTTGATCTCACTTCGAGCATAAATGGCTCCGGGGGCTAGAGACATACTATGCGTGGGCTACGGAGAAACTTCGGGGGATTTACTCCCCAATTACTGGAAGTGTTTATGATTATTGGGAGGACACACTAAGCGCAAGGGCAGCATCTCATGGAATCTGCGGTTTCCCGTTTGGCTACCTATGTGCTTAACTCTGTTTGGTTAAGCGATTGAGTGGGGGAGAGGTCTGTGTTGTTGAACTTTTGCAGGGGCCGCTTGTAGTTTATTGAGCCCCTAGTTTGTTGTGACCAGGATGAGAGACGCCTTCCAGACACGAATTCTCGCCGTCGCCCTTGCGGTTGCGACGCTGGGGGTGTGCGTACTGGCGGGGTTCAACCTGTCGCAGGAGCTGGGCACCGAGTTCCCCACGGACGGCGTGACGTGGATGGAGGCGCAGGGCGGGTTGCGGGCGGACCGGGTTCCGGTGGATTCGCCGGCGTACGGGGCCGGAATTCGCAGCGGGGACATACTGGAGGCGATCAACGGCGAGCCGACGCTGCGCGTGGCCTCGCAGGTGCGTGCGATGTACAGCAATGGGCTTTATGTACACGCCGCCGCGTACACCATCGTCCGACCGCAGGTTGGCGCGCATGGAATTGAGGGGTCGGCTCCGTTTCCAGTGCAGGTGTTGCTGGAGCCGGCGGACCGGAGCACGGCGCAGGGCTCCCGGCTGATTGCGCTGGTGTATCTCTTTATTGGTTTGTATGTGCTGTTGCGACGCTGGACGGCGCCGAAGTCGACCCACTTCTATATTTTCTGCCTGGTCTCGTTTGTGCTGTATGCGTTCCGGTCGACGGGCGAGCCGGGATTGTTCGACCAGGTGATCTACTGGGGCAACCTGATCGCGAACATGGTGCAGCCGGCATTGTTTCTGCACCTTGCGGTGAGCTTCTCGGATTCGACCGGGGCCGATGAGGATGTGGCGGCGAAGGTGCGCAACGGGTTTGGGCGGCGTCTGCTGCCCGCGCTGCTATATGTTCCGGGAGCGTATCTGGCGGGCCTACAGGTGTGGGCGATCGTGCGCTGGTCCGCGACCGGGGTATTGAGCCATCGGCTGGACCAGATCGGCGTGGGCTACATGGCGTTCTACTACGTGGTGGCGGCGGTGGTCTTCTACCGGCGCTACCAACGCGCGGGATCGCCGCTGGAGCGGCAGCAGTTGAAGTGGCTGACGCGGGGAACGATGCTGGCGGTGGGGCCGTTTACGCTGTACGCGATCCTCTTCCTCTGTGGCGTAACCGTTCCGGCGCTGCTGGCCAAGGTTGTGCTGCTGTTCCTGGCGCTGCTTCCGCTGACCTTCAGTTGGGCGATCGTACGCTACCGGCTGATGGATGTGGACCTGATCTTCAAGCGCGGCGTGACCTATACGCTGGCGACGGCTGCGATCGTGGGACTCTACTTCGGGGTGGTCGCGCTGGGCGGCGAGATCGTCCACACGCGGCTGCCCGCGCTGGGGTTCGGCGGCCTGCTGGTGGCAATCATGGTGACTGGGCTGGTCTTCGACCCGCTCAAGCGCATGATTCAGGCACGCGTCGACCGCGTCTTCGATCCCAAGAACTTCGACTATCGCGAGACACTGATCGACTTTGGCCGCAGTTTGAACTCGCAGACCGACCTCGGCGCTCTGGTGGAGGCAATTGTGCAGCGGTTGCCGGAGACGCTGCTGGTAACGCGCGTGGCGGTGTTTCTGGCGGCGGAGAACGGCGAGGCGGACTCCGGCGGGGCCGGAGCTGACAGCGCAGGGAACGGCAGGGCGAGTGCAGACGTTCCCTTTGAGTTGGCTGCCTCGCACGGGCTTGCCAATCTGGATGCGGCCGAATTGCGCGGGCTGGACCTTCGTTTTCTGGACTTCGACCGCAGGGGCTCGGACGACCACATCTTCCTGGAAAACCCGCAACAGGTGCTGCGTCTTCCCGACGAACAGCAGAGGAGCGCGGGGCTGCTGGACCTGAACTACTACCTGCCCTGCCGTGTGGCCAACCGCGAGGGCGGCGGCACGCGCACGGTGGCGGTCCTGGGGCTGGGACGCACCGACGCGGGAGATTTTCTGTCCAGCGAGGACATGGAGGTGCTTGGGTCGCTGGCCGGATACATCGGGATTGCGATCCAGAATGCGCAGCTTTATCGGCGGCTGGAGCAGAAGATCGGGGAGTTTGAGCGGCTGAAGGAGTTCCACGAAAATATTGTGGAGTCGATCCACATCGGCGTCTTCGCGGTGGACCTGGATGACCGGATCGAGAGCTGGAACACGCAGATGGAGGCAATGTACGCGCGCTCGCGCGGCGAGGCACTGGGCCAGAGCCTGGCGGCGATCTTCCCCGCGGAGTTCATGACGCACTTCGACAGTGTGCGCGGCGAACAAGGGACGCATACGTTCTACAAGATCCGGCTGCTGCTGCCGACGGGCGAGACGCGAGTGGCGAACATCGCGATCGCACCGCTGCTGACGCGGGACTTCGCCGTGGTGGGACGCATTGTTCTGGTGGACGACATTACCGACCGCATGGAGCTGGAGGCGCAGTTGACGCAGGCCGAGAAGCTGTCGTCGATCGGGCTGCTGGCGGCCGGCGTGGCGCATGAGGTGAATACTCCGCTGGCGGTCATCAGCAGCTATACACAGATGCTGGCCAAGCAGATGCTTCCGATGATGGAGCAGGACAAGCGGCTGGCGCCGGTGCTGGAGAAGATCACGCAGCAGACCTTCCGTGCATCGGAGATTGTGAATGGGCTGCTGAATTTTTCGCGCACGGGAGGCAGCGAGTTCGGCTCGGTCGATCTGAACCGGCTGCTGCATGACACGCTGACGCTGGTCGATCACCAGTTCAAGACGGCGCGGATTCGAGTGGAGACGGAGCTGGATGCGGAGCTGCCACGCATCCAGGGCAACGAGGGCAAGCTGCAACAGGTGGTGCTGAACCTGCTGCTGAACGCGCGCGACGCCATGCATGGCTCGGCTGACGGGCGCATTCGGATTGCGACCCAGCAGACGGCGGGACGCGTCACGGTGGTGGTCGAGGACTTTGGCGCAGGGATCGAGCCGGAACATCTGCATCGCATCTTCGACCCGTTCTTTACCACCAAGGCCAAGCCGCGAACGGGGCAGCACAAGGGCACCGGGCTGGGCCTGGCGGTGAGCTACGGCATCATGCAGGAGCACGGCGGCAAGATGCAGGTGGAGAGCGTGGTGGGCGTGGGCACAACCTTCCGGCTGGAGTTTCCAGTGACCGCGGCGGCTGGAGCGAGCAGGAGTGTTGCGGGCCCGTCCGCGGAAGTCCCGGCTGCGGCTGCGGAGAGTACTGCAACTGCACCGGCGGAGAGCACGGATGCGGACACCGGCGAGCCACGGAGCGTGGTCCATGTGTAGAGCGAAGTTTCGATCGATGTGTGGAATTGAGGCTGGAGCCGGAATTCAAATCGGCTGTCCAAGCAGAGGGTTGTGTACCGATGTCTGAAGCGACTGACACTAAAGCGGCGGCGGCCGCGAACGCGGAGGCAACTGAGCCACGCCTGGTAGGTGCGGACGCGCGCGTGGTTGGCCCTGCGCGCATCCTCATCCTCGACGACGAAGTTGCGATCCGCGAATCGCTCGACGCTCTGCTCAGCATGGAGGGCTTCGAGGTGACGCTGGCGGTGGACGGGCCGGCGGGCCTGGAACAACTGGCGTCCAGTGAGTTCGACCTGCTGCTGCTGGATCTGGCGCTGCCGGGCGAGAGCGGCATCGATCTGCTGCCGCAGATTCTGGAGATGCAGCCGAACCTGCCGGTCATCATGATTACGGCGTACGGCAAGGTGTCGAACGTGGTGGACGCCATCCGCGCGGGCGCGGAGAACTTCGTCCAGAAGCCGTGGGACAACGAGAAGCTGCTGGCCGACATACGCGCCGCCATCGGGCGGCATCGCGCGGAAGAAGAGCTGGTGCAGTTGAAGCGCGCGCTGAAGCAGCGCTACAACTTCGAGAACATCGTGGGCAAGAGCGAGCCGATGCTGCGCCTGTTCGATCTGGTGGCACAGGTTGCGCCCAGCCGCTCCACCGTGCTGGTGCAGGGCGAGAGCGGCACGGGCAAGGAGCTGATCGCCAAGGCGCTGCACGCGAATTCGCCGCGCCGCAACAAGCCGTTTGTTCCGGTGAACACCGGCTCGGTGCCGTCGGAGTTGCTGGAATCGACGCTCTTCGGGCATGTGCGCGGCGCGTTTACATCGGCGGTGGCCGCGAAGAAGGGGCTGTTTGAAGTCGCCAATGGAGGCACGCTCTTTCTCGATGAGATCGGAACCATGGGCATGGACATGCAGGCCAAGATCCTGCGCGTGCTGCAGGACCGGCGCTTCATGCACCTGGGCGGGACCGAGGAGATCCAGGTGGACGTGCGGATTATCGCGGCGACCAATGTCGACCTACAGGCGGCGGTGCGCGAGGGCCGGTTCCGCGAAGACCTCTACTACCGGCTGAATGTGATCTGCCTGGAGCTGCCGCCGCTGCGCGCGCGCCGCCAGGACATACCGCTGCTGGCCGCGCACTTCCTGAAATTCTATGCCGACGAGAACGATGTGCCGGTTCCACAGCTTGCGCCCGACGCGATGCGCATCCTGATGGACTACGAGTGGCCGGGCAATGTGAGGGAACTGGAGAACGCGATCGAACGCGGCGTGGTGCTGACGACCACGCGGACGATCACCTCCGACCTGCTGCCGGCGTCGCTGACCGGCAATACCTACTCGGCGAGCCTGCTGGACCACCGACCGGACGCGAGCCTCTTCGACCTGATGGAGGAGATCGAGCGGCGCATCATCGCGGACCGGCTGGAGCGCTGCCACTGGAACCAGACCGAGGCGGCCGAGTACTTCAAGATTCCGCTGAGCACGCTGAACCAGAAGATCAAGCGGCTGAATGTGGAGATCAAGAAGCGCGTGCGCGAGTAGCGCAACCTACCCATTCCTGTAGCGGGATGAGACGCTGTCATTCTGCTTCTGCCCCTGAACGCAGTCGAAGGGGATGGGGAAGGACCTCTTTATTTTTCTCAAAGCGCAACACACTACACTGTCATGGATCATTCTGCAGTACGCGCGATTATTTTGCGGACGCGGATGCAGATTGAAATACGGGATTTCTGGCTGCGCCGATGAGGTTGGCGAAGAGCGATAGAGAGGTTTGCGCGCTGATACAATCGAGGGGCGCCGGGATGGCGGAACTGGCAGACGCAGCGGACTCAAAATCGTCTTAGACACACTCTAGTCGTTACTCAAGTGAAAGATAGTAAATATAGTTGACTGAAATTCAAGCCAAGCGCTATCCTTACACAACTCTTCCACACTTTCACAATCTTGGGAGGAGTCAGGAAGTGCTTCTGCATGTCCGAACATCACACCATCCTCGGTGGCAAAGTTCACGTCTACAGGCGTCCGAACAGTTCTAGCTGGCAATGCGCAAGCTATCTAGCCGGAAAGAATCGGCGCACAACTACCAAAGAAGACAGTCTCTCGAAGGCAAAGGAGTTCGCAGAGGACTGGTACTTGCAGTTGCGCGGCAAGCTCCGCGACGGTGAGTTGAAAAGCGGCAAACTGTTCCGCGAAGCTGCGAAGTTATACCTGCGCGAGTTCGACATCATGACGCAGGGACAGCGCAGCCCGACCTATGCGCGCGGACAGCACGCGCGTACCAACGGTCATCTCGTCCCGTTCTTCGGCAGCATGGTCCTTCCTGAGATCACGGCTGGCAAGGTCAATGAATATCGCATCCATCGCCTTGAGGGATGTAGAGCGCTGCGCGGCAAGCCGCCAGCGCATAACACCATGCACCAGGAGATCGTGACGCTGCGCCAGATTTTCAAAACGGCTCTGCGGCACGGATGGATCGATCATCTACCGGACTTGTCAGCGCCATATCGGGCGTCGGCCAAGATTTCTCATCGAGCATGGTTCTCACCGGAAGAGTACAAGCAGCTTTACGAGGCAACGCGGAAACGTGCGCATGATCCCAAGCAGCCCCGTTTTCGTTGGGAGACGGAACAAGTTCACGATTATGTTCTGTTCTCCGCCAATACCGGACTTCGCCCCGACGAGGCGATGCGTCTACAATTCCGCGATGTCACCGTTATTGAGGACGAGGGTAGCGGTCAAACCATCCTTGAGATCGAAGTGCGGGGAAAGCGAGGCGTTGGCTATTGCAAGAGTACAGCGGGTGCCGTGCATCCGTTCAAGCGGCTGAAGGCGCGTCTGCGTCCAGATGGAGGGCCAGGAAGAGCAGGCAGCCGTACCGCATCAATCGCTAACGGCGAGTGGCATGAGCCAGGACTCACCGATCTTCTGTTTCCGAAATGGCCACGCGATTTATTCAATGCAATTCTTGAGGAAGAGAAGCTTCGCACTGACCGCGACGGTAGGCCGCGAACGGCGTATAGCCTGCGCCACACCTACATTTGCCTGCGCCTGCTTGAAGGTGCCGACATTTATCAGATCGCCAAAAACTGCCGGACAAGCGTGGAGATGATTGAGAAGTATTATGCGGCGCATTTGAAGACACAGCTCGATGCCGCTGCTATCAACATCATGAGGCCACGTCCCAAGAAAAAGACAGTTTCCAAGAAAGGCCCTGCCAGAGTGGAGACCGTCCGCTTGGCTGAGGAAGCCTAGATCAGCACTGCTTGCTTTATGACGGACAATCCGCAGGCCGCAAGGCCGTGAGGGTTTAATTCCCTCCGCCCGAACCACACCGCTATTCAGGAAGCCAGGATGGAACCATCCTGGCATGTTTTGGGGCCGGAACCGGCCCGCGTCGGCCCGGCACCGGGCCAGTACCGTAACCAGAACCAAGCAGGTCAATATCTACCGATGAGACCAAATCTACGTCCCTGGCGGGATTAGGGTTGTGTAGGTTGTTGCGTCCCTGTACGCTTACCGCGTGCCAGATGCCTTTATCACTGTGGAGCTGGAAGGCGACGAGGCGACGGACGGCGACCTCCAGCTTGGCCAATTTATCGAGGAATTAAGCGCCATACGGAATGCCCTGCGGCAAACCGAGCGCATAGTCCTGCGCCGCGAGGAGAACGCTGTCCGCTATCGCGTTACGGGCCTTAGCCATTCCAGCCCAGCCAAGGTAACCATCGGGATTTCCTCCCGTGAACCTGCGTATGTGAATGTGCCTAGGCGCATCTCCCGACAATTCACATATTCCCTTGCCATCGTCCGTCAAAGACATCGGTACGCAGAGAGAATTGATGTCAAGAGCCTGGAAGCGTTCAAGGCTATTGCAGCCCCAGCAGCCAAGCACGGAATCCGATTAGTCGTCTCCGCTGACCAGAATCGCGCCATTCGCATCGACAAGGAGTTCGATATGAGGGTGACTCAACTACTAATGGGAGATGAGCGGGAACGTGATGAGTTAGTTGGACGAGTTGAACGGGTGGACATTCACAACAAGAATGTATTCGATATCTATCCCGTGATCGGGCCTGACCGCGTTCGCTGTAGTGCTCCGCGTCGCCTGCAAAACAAAATAGTCGCCGCCATCGACAAGACTGTTTTAGTGGAAGGATGGGCGCTCTACAGAAAAGATGCCGCCTTTCCTTATGCTATGAAAGTTGAGGACATCCACCCTCGACTACCTGATGATGAACTGCCCACCATGCAGTCTATGCACGGAATTGCACCAGATGCTACAGGTGGTTTGAGTGCTGAGGAGTTTGTGAGGAAACTACGGGATGCCTACTGGTAAGACGCCTATCTACTGCTGGGATTCATGCGTTTTCATCTCCCTGTTGACCAAGACCGATCGGACAGACGAGGAGTTGGAAAAACTATGCGCTGTTGAACGGCTCTCCGACAATGGTGGTTGCGTAATATTTACTGCTGCGATCACTCTTGTCGAAGTGCTGGCTTGTATGCTCACGCCAGAACAAGAGGATATGTTTCAGGCTCTACTTCAACGCACGAATGTGACGGCGGTTAGTGTCACTCCCCGGATTGCAGCCAAGGCGAGGGAGATTCGGGACTACTATCAGACGCGAGGAGTCAAGATTGCTGTGCCAGATTCGATTCATCTTGCGACGGCAATTCAGTACAAGGCTACCGCTCTACATACGTATGACGGCGGGGGAAAGAGAAGGCGGCAAAGCGACCTGATGC
>Ga0224554_1000630_pt1 | contig 27707 bp, 20 predicted proteins | sample 714S22024metaG_FD_180666 | JGI IMG/M metagenome (GOLD analysis project Ga0224554, IMG submission 180666) | Peat soil microbial communities from Stordalen Mire, Sweden - 717 S2 20-24 | ecosystem: Environmental > Terrestrial > Soil > Wetlands > Peat | place: Sweden: Norrbotten County, Stordalen...
GGATGCCCTCGCGGTCGTCGATCAGCGGCATCTCGAAGATGGATTGCTCGGGGTGGACTCCACGATGGCGCGGGGCGGGGCGGCGGGTGGTGTGGTGGTAGTAGCAGAACTGCTCGCCGCGCAGCGAGGCCGAGCGGCAGCGGCGGCCCGAGGTGAGGATGTGACGGCACTGAAAGCGCTTCGGCGCGGGTTCAGAGGATGGAGATGGGTTGGCCGGTGCGGTTTCGGTTGCGTTCGTCATGGTATGGACCCCCCTGGGGTAAATAGCGTAAAGTATTCAAAAAATGTAAGTTAAGCTCGCGCTAAGCGCGCGAGACGTATTAAAAGCGAAGACCCGGCTGGAGAACTGGGAACAGGGAACAGTTAAAAGCGAAGACCCGGCTGGTTGGCCGGGTCTTTCGGTGGTTTTGTTTACTGGTTTAATTGTACGCCGTGGTGGGAAACTACTATGCCAAGTATTTTAAAGATTTATGCTGTTTAGTTGGTGTTGGTTAGGGGGAATTTTGGGGTTCGAGGGTCTTGACAACAGGGAACAGGGAACAGGGAACAGCAAGAGCAAAGGCAAAGGCGGGGGATTTGAGGGAGAAAGGGTGGAGGGTTGTGGGGGTGCGGGGTTCGTCGGGGTTCCTTCGCGCTCGAAAGACGCGCTCAGGATGACAGCAAGAACAAACAACGGCAAGAACAAACAACGGCCAAGGCCAATACGGAGATTCTGGCTGCGCCAGAATGACGAGCTGGCACAGGCAACGGCAAGAGCAACGACAACAGCAACGGCAAGGGCCAATGCGGGGATTCTTCGCTGCGCTCAGAATGACAACTCGTGGGGGCTGCGCTCAGAATGACAACTCGTGGGGGCTGCGCTCAGAATGACAGCGAAAAACAAACAAAGGCAAGAACAACATCAACAGGGAACGGCACGCGTACCGCGGCCGGCGCGCGATCAGTGGCTGAAGCGATAGGCAACGCCGAAGGTGAAGACAGAGGGGGAGATGCTGGGGGTGCCGTATCCGGGCCAGCTCTGGCTCTCGTAATCGACGGCGCGGATGACGATCTTCCGGTTGTAGAAGATGTCGAGACCACCGCCGATGGAGTAACCGATGTTGCTACCGCTCTGGAGCCCGACGTTATCCTGCTGCTCCTGGATGTAGAGGTCGCGGATGCCGGCGAGGGCTTTTCCGTAGAGGACGAAGCGGCCATAGGGAAGCATGACCCTGGGACCGAGGAAATAGGTCAACTCGGCGCGGTCGAGGGAGGTGATGAGACAGAGGCAGTGGAAGTCGCCTTCCACGCCCAAGTGCCGGGTGAAGTCATAGTCCCCGTATCCGGTTACGCCGGCGATGGACTGGGACTGATACTTTGGATCGCCGATTTTGGGCTGGACCCAGAAGTCTGGAGTGGCATAGCTGAAAGCGGCACCGACCTGTGTTTTGCCCATGCCAGAGGCGGTGGGCATCGCCTGGGCCCACCCGAGGGAGGGGAGGGCGAGCAGGGCGGCCAGCCAGGCGAAGGAGATCAGGGACTTGCGCATTTCAACTCCGGGAAAAGCGCTGCAAAGTGCTACAGGGACGAAGTGTGTCTGCGGGGTGTGAGAGACGCGGCAAGAAGCGTCCGTCTGGAGCACATCCCGGGGAAAACCTACTGGGCCCGGACTGCCTGGTTACTGGGTTGGAGCAGCCGCCGGAGCAGGTTGCTGTGCTGCCGGTGGTGCGGCAGTGGCGTCGGGCGGTGGCGCGGCGGCATCGGGCGTTGCGCTGGCCGGAGCGGCTGCGGGCGGCGGCGCCGGGGCGGCTGGGACCTTGAAGTAGGTGAGCTTGAGGTAGACCGGCGTGACCTCGAAGGGCATCTTGTCGCGGTCGCTGATGAGGGGCTCGAAGGTGGAGTGCATCTGGATGAGCTGATCGGTCCAGGGATCGAAGCGGAGGAAGTTGCCCAGCGGCATGGCGGCCTGCTGCTTGAGGTCCTTCATGTTGAGCTTGATTCCCTTGGGAATCATGGCGGCCATCCAGAAGGAGTTGTCTGTGTCGCTCTTGATGAGGGCGTCGCCGAGCATGGGCTGGTTGAGCGCGGTGAGGGCCTTGACGCGCAACTGGAGTTGCTGGAGATAGAGGCCGAAGTACTTTTGGCCGTCGGCGAGTTCCTTGACGCTCAACAACTGCAGGGCTTTCTTGGCGGCTTCGGTATTCTCGGCGGCGGTGTGGTGCATGGGGATGCGCTCGAAGACGGAGGTGGAGGGAAAGAGCAGGCGGTCGTTGAATGCGTACTTGGTGTCGAGGCGATGTCCGAGGACGATGTGGGCCAACTGGAAGGCGAGGATGGCGTTGAGATTGCCCATCTGCTGGGAGCCGTCCGCGTCGACGACGGAGGTGGTGTCGAGCAGGCTCTTGGAGACGATGATGGTGTTTCCGACGGCGAGGGACTCGAGCGGCTCGGTGAGCAGGGTACGCACGCGGATGGGGCGGCTGAGCTGAATGTTGTTGTAGACGAGGATGTTTCCGGCGAGGGCTTCGAGGGTCTTGTCGAAGTCGCTGGGAGCGTCGAGGAGGCCTGCCTGGAAGAGGCGCTCGATGACGTTGTCCTCTGCCTGCTGCACCCACTCACGCTGCGCGCCCAGTGGGCTGACATCGGGCGCGTCGTTGGAGACATCCTGCGCGTTGACGACCTCAAGGGAGGTGTTCTCGGCGTCGGTTGGCGGGACCTTGAGGGCGTAACCCCAGACGTAGTTAATGGCCTTGAACTTGAGGGTGCTGGTGGTGCTCTTGGGGTCGCTCTCCTCGACGTAGAAGGCGGTGGGGAGCCAGAGGCCGGGCTGGATGTTGGTTCGCCAACTGTCGAAGTGGTAGAACTCCTTCATGGTGACGATGGAGCCGGCGAAGTCTCCGTTGAAGCGGATGACGTTGCCGCCCCTGGTCTCGATCCAGATGCGGCCGGAGAAGCGTCCGAAGTCCTTTCTGGCGTTGGCGGGGGTGACGTCGAAGACGGCGGTGGGGACGTTGCCGAGGAAGTCGTTGCGGACGAAGAGGAAGGTGTAGTGCTGGCGGTCGAAGTTGTTGGAGTCCATGAGCATCATCTGGGTGAAACCGGACTCGTGGAAGGTGAGATGAAGACTGGAGGAGATGCCAGTAAGAGCGTCGAAGGAGTGTTTGAAGGAGCCGAGGTAGCCCTTCTTCTTGGCCGCGAAGTTACCCTTGTTGCTCTTGTAATCCTGGTCGTTGATGACCTTGCTGAAGTCGACGCGCGCGAGGAAGTGCTGGTCACTCTCGGGGACCTGGGAGAGGACGGGGTCGGGCTTCATGTTCTGGATGTAAGTCTCGACCAGGGGTGCGCGCTCCTTGACGGTCTTGATGACCTCTTTTTCGCGCAGGACTGCCTTGTCGATGAGGGCGAACTGTGCTGCGGAGGGCTTGCGCCCAGGCATGGAGTCCTCGGCGGGCTTCTTTTTGTGGAATGGGGAGTGGAAGCCAATCGCGGCCATTGCAGGCAGCGAAGTTGCGAGGAGAAGCGCCAGGGTTGCCCCGGCGATGGATCTTGAACGGGAAATCATGATTTACAACTCCCTGTGGCGGCGCGGAGGCCGCCATCCTGTGTACAACCAGCGTATTCGAGCAGAGCGCGATAGGGAAGCGATGGACGCAAAAGAAGATTGACACAAAAGATACGAGCGAACTGGCGACGAGCGACGGACATTGCTGCTACCCCGCGAGTTGAAAGTTGACAGTAACGATTACAACCGATGCGACGGGATGGCCGAGGCCATCGGTAGCGGGCTCGAACCGGGTGCCCATGACGGCGCGCTTGGCGCTCTCGTCGAGGCCGTGGCCAAGACCGCTGACCACGTCCAGAATCTGGATGGAGCCATTCGCCTCGACGCGCACACGGACGATGACAGAGCCTTCGATATGCAACTGCTTGGCCTCGGCGGTGTACTCCGGCTTGGGCTTGGAGGTGAGCTTGGCCTGCTTGGGCTGGACCAGGGAGGCGACGGGCGCGGGCCTGGGCGCGGGCGGCGGAACTGCCTGGGCAAGATTCACCTGACTGACCGCGGGGCCCTTTCCCGTGCCACCGGTGACACCGTGGGGAATGCCTGCGATGGGAACCACGCTGTTGCCGCGGATGCTGGTGCCGCCGGGAGAGCCATTGCCGAGAACGACCTTGGTGGAACGCGGGCCGTTCCCTGTGTTTGCGGAGTTCATGCCGGCGAATCCCGCGTTGAGATTGACCTTGGAGACGGAGGGGCCGTGGAGATTGTTGAGGGGACTGTTTGGATTACCCAGGCGTACGGCGGAGGGATGGGCGTCGTTGTTGGGCACGGAAGCGGCCCGGGGCCTGGCGTTGAGGTTCACCACCTGCGGGGCAGCCATGGCGACGACCCTGGTGGGGGCGGGCGCATTGATGACGGGCTTGGGCGCGTCCATCTTGACATCGGGGGGCTTGGGCACGTCCGGCGGCTTGACCATCACGATCCGGGGAAGCTGCACTTCGATCCTTGGGATATTGGGAAGGACAGGCGGCGGGGGCGGCGGGGGTGGGACGAACTTGGGCTTGATGGGCTCGACCTTCTTGGGGACGACCGGTTCGGTGAGCTCGGTGAGCAGATGGCGATTGTCGATGGACTTTTTGGCGGCGGCGCTGACGACGATGAAGATGAAGAGGACGACAAAATTGAGCACCAGGGAGACGAAGAGGGATGGCTTGCTCTGGGCGCCGGAATCGAGGACGCCGAAATGGGCAAACCGTACGTCGATCGGTTGGCCGAGTTTCTCGCTCCTGGGTGGCATTTCCATAGTTCGGACAGTCCTTCAATACTCGCTCCCGGAGAGAGCGATGGGTTGATGTCAAGTATGACGCAATCCGAGGCGCGGGGGGTAACAAATTGCAACCAAGGGACACATAATAAAACCAATAGTATCTGGAATACTGTGCAAGTTGCTCAGAAACACTGGATTGACGAGGCCAAGTCAGTGTTTTGCTTAGCGATTTGATGCGCCGATCCATCAAAGGACTGAATCAAGTTAGATGCGGGCTGCGGGAATTTGCCGTGGTTTGAAGAGGCTGCGACTGCCTCTGCCAACGGGCCCTGCTTTCGCGCCGTCTCGCGCTGCCATCCATCGTCCTTTAACCCAGGTTTTGCGGGAACCACTCTTTTTGCGCTGAAATCCCTATACTTTGGTTGTAGCTGCAAATGATCGCGGGGAGAGACAATGCGGATTCTGGTAACAGGCGGTGCGGGGTATATCGGCGGGACGGTGGCGCGGCTTCTGCTGGCGGGCGGGGATGGGGTGACGATCTACGACAATCTGTGCCACAGCAAGCGGACGGCGGTGGCCCCGGGCGCGGAGTTTGTGGAGGGGGACGTGGCCGACCGGGCGCTGATGGAAAAGACGCTGCGGGCGGGGCGGTTCGATGGAGTGATGCACTTTGCCGCGCTGATCGAGGCGGGCGAGAGCATGCAGAAGCCGGAGATTTACTTTCGGAACAACACGGCGGGGACGCTGACGTTGCTGGAGTCGATGCTGGCGACGGGACACAAGCGGCTGGTGTTCAGCTCGACGGCGGCGTGCTACGGCGAGCCGGAGACGACACCGATTCTGGAGGACGCGCGGCTGGCGCCGACCAACGCGTACGGCGAGAGCAAGTTGATGGTGGAGCAGATGCTGGGGTGGTTCAACCGCATTCACGGGCTGCGAACCGCGAGCCTGCGGTACTTCAACGTGGCGGGCGCGAGCAGCTTCTTTCTGAACGGCAAAAACGAGGGGTACGGCGAGGCGCATGAGCCGGAGTCGCACCTGGTCCCGCTGGTGCTGGATGTGGCTCTGGGACGGCGGAAGAGCATCAAGATTTTTGGCGAGGACTATCCGACACGCGATGGGACGTGCGTGCGCGACTACATCCATGTACGCGATTTGGCGGACGCGCATCTGCTGGCGTTGGCGGCGCTCGATGAGCGCGACAAGGTGATATACAACATCGGCAACGGGCAGGGATTTACGGTGCGGGAGGTGATCGAGTCGGTGCGACGGGTGACGGGGAAGGCGATTGCGGTGGAAGAGTGCGCGCGGCGGGCGGGCGATCCGGCGGTGCTGGTTGCGGGGTCGGAGAAGATCAAGCGGGAGTTGGGCTGGAGGCCGAAGTTCGCCGAGTTGGACACGATTGTGCGGAGCGCGTGGGAGTGGCACCAGATGCGGTACGCGTGAGGTCTGGAAGATCGCGATAGCAGAACGCTTACAGCGGGTAGTAGAGTGTTGCGGAGGTGTGAGGACGGTCGAGGGGGTTGCGAATGAAAGGCTGGCGTCTGGGCAAGGGCTACTGGCTTTTCGTTGCTGGGCTGTTCATCGTTCTGGTTGGTTTGCGGACGGGGGCGGCGCAGCAGAGTTCGGCATCTGCGCAGCAAAAAAATACTCCGGTGCAGCAGGCACAGTCGCCCACGCTCCATGACATATTGCAGCGGCTGGAGGAGAACCTGGACCAGTACAAGACGCTGGTGCCCAGCTTCTTCGCCGATGAGCATGTGGTGTCCTCCCGGAGCGATGGTGATGTGACCACCACCGATTCCACTTTTCGCCTCAAGCGCGTTACGGGGTCCGACCTCAAGTCAGTTCTTGAGGAATCGCACGAGGTCAAGAAGGTGAATGGCTGGCCTGCAGCGGGAGATGCCGTCGGCGGTCCAACGAGTCTTAGTGGCGCTTTCTCCGGCGGATACGCACTCGTCTCCCTCAGCCAGCAGGTCTGCATGCGCTACATGCTGAAGCCGATCAAACCGAACCATCCGAATGAGCCATACATCGTCAAGTTCGCCAGCGTATCTGCCAGCGAGCGGCCGGACGACTGCCTTTTGCACGATGACAACACGGGGCGCGTACTCATTGACCCCGCAACGATGCAGATCAAGCGGATGGAGTTTCACGCCCCGCATCACCTCATTAGCCCTGCGGTCGACGCCTCTAGCGTCTCGCCGATTGTGGGCCGATGGGATGTCTTCGTCGAATATGCTCCTGTCCTGCTGGGCGGCAAGAGCTTCTGGCTGCCCACGAAGATCTCCGAGCGCATGATAGACAGTAGCAGAAAGAACGAATGGAAGTACGATGCTGCCTACAGCAACTACCACAAGCTGGAGGTGACATCGCGGATACTGCCCTACAGCGAGGCGCCTGCGCAGTGAGACTCCTATCCATTCCGCAAAGAGCGCGATGGATGGGGCGGACGGCGGAGAACAAGCAACGGCGTAGAACAGGCAACGGCGAAATGCGGGGATTCTTCGCTGCGCCCAGAATGACAAGCAAGAACAGGCAACGACGAAGAACGAGCAACGGGGAAGAGCAGATTCTGGAGCGGTTCCGGCAAAGAAAACCATCGCGCGGGGAGTTTCGTTCATCTGAGTTAGTGCCAAGCCGTTGACGAACCGACGGCGGCACAACGAAGACGAGGGACGGGCTTGCAGACATCGGTTGGAACGAATGTGGAGTCGCTGCTGCGGGAGAACCGGGTGTTTCCACCGCCGGCGGAGTTTGCGGCGGGTGCGCGCGTGGGGAGCCTGGAGCAGTACGAGGCGATGTATCGGCGCAGCGTGGAGGAGCCGGAGGCTTTCTGGGCGGAGGCCGCGAGTGGGCTGGAGTGGTTTGCGCCGTGGGATAAAGTGCTCGACGGGGGGATGGGCTCGGCGAAGTGGTTCGTCGGCGGGAAGCTGAATTTGAGCTACAACTGCGTGGACCGGCACGCGACGGGCGCGCGGCGAGAGAAGGTGGCGCTGCTGTGGGAGGGCGAGCCGGGCGAGGTGCGGCGGATCAGCTACGGCGAGCTGCATGGGCTGGTGCAGCGGTTTGCCAATGTGCTGAAGGGGCTGGGCGTGAAGCGCGGCGACCGGGTGGCGATCTACATGGGGATGTGCCCGGAGCTGGCGATTGCCATGCTGGCGTGCGCGCGGATCGGAGCGGTGCATTCGGTGATCTTCGGTGGATTCGCGGCGCAGGCGATTGTGGACCGGGTGAACGATTCGGCGTGCGTTGCGGTGCTGACGCAGGATGTGAGCTACCGGAGGGGCGCGGAGGTGAGGCTGAAGGCGATTGTGGATGAGGCGATCGATCGCTGCCCGACGGTGAAGCATGTGGTGGTGTATCAGCGAGCGGCTGCGGTTGCGGCTTCGATTGCGATGAAGGCGGGACGCGACCTGTGGTGGCACGAGCTGATGGATGCGGCGGAGGCGGACTGTCCAGCGGAGTGGATGGATGCGGAGGACTTGCTGTACATCCTTTACACTTCGGGGACGACGGGGAAGCCGAAGGGGTTGGTGCATACGACGGGCGGCTACGCGGTGCAGAGCTACCTGACGAGCAAGGTCGTCTTCGACCTGCGCGAGGAGGATGTGTACTGGTGCACGGCGGACTGCGGATGGGTTACGGGGCACTCGTATGTGGTGTATGGGCCGCTGCTGAACGGTGCGACCGTGCTGATGTACGAGGGCGCGCCGAACTTTCCGGCGAACGATCGGTTCTGGAAGATCATCGACGAACACAATGTGACGATTTTTTATACCGCGCCGACTGCGATCCGGGCGTTTATCAAGTGGGGCGACGAGTGGGTGCGGAAGCACTCGCTCGAGTCGCTGCGGTTGCTGGGGACGGTGGGCGAGCCGATCAATCCGGAGGCTTGGATGTGGTATCACCGGGAGATTGGCAAGGAGCGCTGCCCGATTGTGGATACGTTCTGGCAGACGGAGACGGGGGCGATTATGATTGCGCCGATTCCGGGTGCGGTGGCGACCAAGCCGGGGTCGGCGACGCTGCCATTTTTTGGGATTGTGCCTGAGGTGGTTACAAAAGAGGGCGGGGCGGTGCCAGCGGGACAGGGCGGGCTGCTGGTTGTGCGCAAGCCTTGGCCAGCGATGGCGCGGACGATCTGGTCGGAGAAAGACGGTGGCGATACGGCGCGGTTCCAGGAGACGTACTTCTCGGCGGTTCCGGGGAGCTACTTTACCGGCGACGGCGCGCGGCGGGACGCGGACGGCTACTACTGGCTGATGGGGCGGGTGGACGACGTGATCAACGTGAGCGGACACCGGCTGGGGACGATGGAGATCGAGTCGGCGCTGGTGTCTCACCCGAAGGTGGCGGAGGCGGCGGTGGTTGGGCGTCCCGATGAGATGAAGGGACAGGCGATTGCGGCGTTTGTGACGCTGGATGAGGGGTACGCGCCGAGCGAGGAGCTGCGCCAGGAGCTGCGGCAGTGGGTGGCGAAGGAGATTGGAGCGCTGGCGCGGCCGGAGTATCTGCGGTTTACCCAGATGCTGCCGAAGACGCGCTCGGGGAAGATCATGCGGAGGCTGCTGCGGGAGGTGGCATCCAACGGCGAGGTGCTGGGCGACGTAACGACGCTGGAGGACTTTGCAGTGCTGGCCAAGCTGCGGGAGGCGGACGAGTAGAGCAGCGAACAGGGGTCAGGGAACAGGGAACAGAGGGCGGGGAACAGGGTAGAACAAGCGGCTGGAGAAGATGCGCTGAGGCGGGTGCGGCAGATGGCGTGGATTGGTTCAGAGCTTTTTTCCCGGTGGTGAGGAGTTTTGCGCTCTGAACAAATGCGGGGATTCTTCGCTGCGCTCAGAATGACAATTCTTAATGTGCTGCGCTGCGGAATGACAAGCAAGAACAGGCAACGACGGAATACCGGGATTCTGGCTGCGCCAGAATGACGACTTCCATAGAACATGGTTCAGCGGTGGAGTTCGCCGATGTAGACGGCGAAGGGAGGCAGGGCGACGGCGTCCAGGTCCTGCGGGCCCATTGCCTGGTCGGAGCGCAGAAGGGTGAGCAGAAACGATCCGCGCAGGTTGAGGCTGTGGACGGCGGAGGTGAGCGACAACTGCTGCGGCGAGGACGAGAGGTTGCAGGCGACGACAACGGGCGGGGCGAGAGGGGAGTTCGCGGCCGGACGGATGACCCAGACCAGAGCGTTCTGGTCGTCGAAGTTGAGGACAGAGACAGAGCCGTAGCGCACGGTTGCGTTGCCATGGTGGAGAGCGCTGAGACGGCTGGTCCAGTCGGCCAGGGTTGGGGCTGGAGGAGCGGCGGGGCGGAAGATTGGCGCGGGATGGTTGACGGCGAGGGTGCGGGCGGCGGCGGGCGGCGGCGCGGCTTCGGGGGCGGATGTTGCGTCGGGCTGAAGGACGAGGGTGGGGCCGGCGTCGATGAGCGCGGCGGAGTGGGTTGTGAGCAGGATGGCGGAGATGGCGTGGGCCAGCGCGGGGTAGGGGTCGGGTTCGTTTGGGGGTGATGCTGGATGGTGGAAGTCAAGCAAAATGTTTAGAGTTAGCAGTGATTTTGCAAGTAGTGGACGAAGGTTGGCGGCCTCGGGGAGATCGAGTTGGGAGAGCTCTGAATCGATCAGAAGCTGGGCGCCGGTGGTGTCGCCGGAGCGGTTGGCGCGACGGGTGGATGCAGTGCGGTAGGGGTGGCGTGAGGCGGGCGGGCCGACGGGAGTTGCGGTTGCGCCGGGGTTGAAATCGGCGAGGACGATGCGCTGGCCGACGGCGCTGTTCGTGATCCTGCGCAGGGACTGCAGGAGGGACTGGGAGTCCTGCGGGCTGACGGAGGGCGGGGTGACGAGGCGGAAGCCGGCGACTCCGCGGGAGAGCCAGAAGCGCGCGATGGGGGCGAGATCGGAGGAGACGGAGGGGACGGGGAGGGTGACGAGGACTCGGATGCCGCGACGGCTGGCCTGATGGATGAGGTCGTCGAAGTCGTCGAGGGATGGATTGGGGGCGAGCGAGGTGGGCAGAGGAGGCATGGGGACGACGAGCGCGTCGATGCCGAGGGTGTGCAGGGCATCGAGACGGGCGGCGATGGATTCGAAGTCCGCGCTCTGCTGAAGCTGGAGCTGTTCGGCGGGGCTTCCGCCGGGTGGGTTGGCGGGGCTTGAGGAGACCTGATAGAAGACGGCCTGACGCCACCAGGGATCGGTGTTGAGGCCGGAGCCTGCCCATCCGGGACGGGCCAGGGTCTGCGCGGCGGCGGGGAGGGTGAGGGCGAGAAGAAGGAGGGCTGCGATGCGGAGGCGATGTCTCCCACCCATTCCGCAACGAACGCGGAATGGATGGGGCAGCCAAGTCGTGCGGTTCGGCATGGGGGCCTGCGAGAGCGGGAGCGGGGAGAAGCTCGGCATGGATTGATTGTCTCGCGCAACGGGACTCGGCGGGAAGTACGGAGATGGTACGCGGCGCGGCTAGTTTGGCGAGGGTGGCTCGACGTGGTCGATGACGATGGTGTCGATGGAAACTTTGGAGGGTTTGAGCTTGAGGCCGAGCTGCTCCTGGAGCGCGGTGAAGATGGAAGGCCATGAGGCATCCTGGCTCGATGCGGATGCGGGGCTGTCGTCGTCCGACCACTGCAATTTGAAGTCGTATGTGCCGGTGAGGCCAGTCTTGTCCTGCACGGGGCTATGCAGATCTCCGATGTTTAGCCATGAGGCGAACGATGACATGGAATAGTTCTGGGCGCTGAGTTCCTCGCCATTCTTGCTCATGCGCATCGACATGGAACCTCCGTGGAGCTTGGCTTCGCCGGCAGCGTCTTCATCTGCGGCGGGTTTCGACGCCTGGAGCCTGGGTCCGTTTTTGGCGAGGACGAGGTCGTAGCCTGTGACCACCTTTGAGGCGTGATGGGCGGCGAGCTTCATCCGGTCGGCGAGGAGCGCCTGGAGCATCAGTTGCTTCACGTGCCAGGAGTCGCAGTTGTTGAGCTTCTGAAGCTGGGCGTTGACGCTGTCGTCTGACTTTGCCTGAATGTCGAAATGTTCGTCCTCAATCCAGGCAGGGCCTCCCGAGACATCGAAGTAGGTTACTCCATAGGCCTCGGAGATGAGGTTCTTCATCGTGATTCCGGAGATGGAGAGTTTTGCCTCGTGGGATGGGTCGCTGAATCTCAAGCTGCCGTCGCTGGATTTGATCTGTCGGATTGATGCGACGTCGTAGGTGAGGGCGGGGATTGCGGAGGATGGCGCAGAGCCTGGCTCCGGGATGCAGGATGTGGTGGAGACTGACTGGGCTTGGGCGAGGGGCGCGGCCAAGAAGATGAGAGCGGCGGCGAGGGCGAGGCGGGGCATGAAGATGAGGGTACTGCGTGAGATGGGGGAGGGGCAAACTCGGAACCCCACCTTAGCCGCGATGGGACTGCGGCGAAGATGGGACACCCGATGCTGACAACTGCGTCGCTTTAGTTTGGCGAGGGCGGCTCGACATGATCGATGACGAGGGTTTCGACGGGAACCTTGGTGGGTTGGAGCTTGAGGCCGAGCTGCTCCTGCACGGCGGTGAAGAGAGACGGCCCCTCGGAAGGGTCGGGTGCGAGGGCCTCGGAATTCCCTTCAGCCGCCTGAGACGGTCGGCGCGCGGCGCGGTCGTCGGCCCACTTGAGTTCGAAATCGTACTTGCCGGTGAGGCCGGTCTTGTCCGTGACGGTCTGGTGGATGAAATTCGACAAGATATCCGCGAGAGTAGCTACCGGCATGGCGTTCGCCTTGATGTCGCCGAAGTTCGCTCCCCAACCCATCTGTGGCTCGGATGGCGATTGCTGGAGCTTCGAACCGCTCTTGGCCACGATCAGTTCGTAGCCGGGAAGCTCTTTGGTCTCGGTGTGCGCGGTCAGCTTGAAGCGATCCGCCAGCATGGACTGGAGCATCCGGCCGCGTTGCTGCTTGCTAAGTTTGTGGTACTCCGACAGATCGGAACCGGCTACCTTGGCCTGAATATCGTAGTGTTTAGAGTCGATCCAGCCCGGGCTGCCGGTGATGAGGTCTGCCCGGATTCCGTAGGCGCTGCTGATGACATACCTGGGGATCATGTTCTCTACTGTGTAGCCGTCGGGCGGGGTCTGGTCAATCATGGCGGGGCTGCCGGAGTTGTTGGGCTTGATCGAGACCACATCGAACTCGATGGGCTTGGCAGGTTGTTTCGCGGTCTGCGGTTGGGCCTGCGATGCATTTTGCGGCACTGGTGTGGAGGGCGCTGCATTGGCTTGTCCTATTGCGGCAGGCGCGGCGAGGGCGAGGAGCGCGGCGAGGAGAGCGAGGCGGGGCATGAGGATGAGGGTACTGCGCGGGGGGGGGGTGGGGCAAACTCGGATGCCCCACCTTAGCCGCGATGGGACTGCGGCGAAGATGGGGCATCCGCCATGAATGGGGAACCCTGCTGCAACGAGTGAGACATCCGCCGGGTCAGCGCACGAGGAGGACGATGAGCACGATGAGGAGGATAAGCGAGAGGCTGCCTCCGCCGTAGTAGCCGAGGCCCGGGCCCATGCGGTAGCCGCCAAAGCCGAAGCCGAAGATCAGGAGGATGAGAATAATTGGAATAAGCATGGAAGACTCCATTCAAGAGAGGATTTTGTAGCAACCGGATCAAGGGCCTGAGGGGTTGGATGCAGATTCCGGGAGGGGGAGAAGAGGCAAATACGGAGATTCTGGCCTTCGACTTCGCTCAGGCCAGAATGACGAGATGGAGGACAGTGCGGGGGATGGTAGACTTGGGGTGTGCCGGGCCCTACGCGACGTGATCCCGCCAACCCCGCCAGGTCCGGAAGGAAGCAACGGCAACGGGTCATTACGGGTGCAGTAGGTCGCCCGGTACTTTTTTAAATGCGGTTGTTGGTTGCTGGTTGTTGGTTGTCAGTTGACGGCGGGCTGGCAGGGATTGTCCCATTGAACAATTTGAGCGTGGTTTGGCGCGCGGTGCGCGAGGGTTGCTTGTGGCTGTGCCAGAATCGTGGCAAGAACAAACAACGGCAAAGCAAGAGCAGATTCCTCCGCTACGCTGCGGAATGACAAACAAAAACAGACAACGACGAAATGCGGGGATTCTTCACTCCGTTCAGAATGACAAGCAAGAACAGGCGACGACGAAATACGGAGATTCTGGCTGCGCCAGAATGACGACTCTTGGGGGCTGCGCCAGAATGACGACTCTCAAGGTGCTGCTCTCAGGATGACGGCGTAAAACAGACAAGGACACGATTGCGTAGGGTGGGACTTGTTCTTGGGGCGCGGGTCGGAGAGAATGATTCGGGACCGGGTTGGTTCAACTGAGACAGCGAGGTGATGGATTGAGTCTGACGTTGAAGGCGCAGCAGAGCGTGCGGGTGAAGATCAGTTCGGTGGGGACGTACGTTCCTCCGCGGTTGCTGACCAATGCCGACCTGGAGCGGATGGTTGCAACCAACGACAAATGGATCACGGAGCGGACGGGAATCCGCGAACGGCACATTGTGGACAAGGGGGTGGCATCGAGCGACCTGGGCGCGGAGGCGGCGCGGCGATGCCTGGAGAAGCGTGGAATCGAGGCCAGCGAGGTTGAGGTGATTGTGGTGGCGACGGTGACGCCGGACATGCTGTTCCCGGCGACGGCGTGCCTGATTCAGGAGAAGATTGGGGCGAAGGGGGCGTGGGGGTTCGACCTGTCCGCGGCCTGCTCGGGGTTTCCCTACGCGCTGCAGGTGGGTGCGAAGCTGGTGGAGACGGGCGCGCACAAGAAGGTGATGGTGGTGGGCGCGGACACGATGAGCTCGATCGTCGACTATACGGACCGGACGACGTGCGTGATCTTCGGGGACGGCGCCGGGGCGGTTCTGCTGGAGCCTTGCGCGGCAGGCGAGGTGGGACTGATCGACTACTGGCACGAGATCGATGGGTCGGGCGCGGGATCGCTGTATATGCCGGGAGGGGGGAGCCTGCACCCTCCGTCGGCGGAGACGGTGGCGAAGAAGATGCACTACGTCCACCAGGACGGGCCCGCGGTGTACAAGTTCGCGGTGCGCAAGATGTTGGAGGCGACCGAGACGGTGCTGGCAAATAACGGACTGACCGGCAAGGATGTCGATTGCTTCATTCCGCACCAGGCGAACAAGCGGATCATTCTGTCGACGGCGGAGCGGCTGGGACTGCCGATGGAGCGGGTGATTATCAACATCGACCGCTTCGGCAATACGACGGCGGCGACCATCCCGATGGCGATGCAGACGGCGATGGAAGAGGGCCGGCTGAAGAAGGGCGACCTGGTGCTGCTGGCCAGCGCGGGGGCGGGATTTACCGTGGCGGCGACCTTGTTGCAGTGGGAGATTTGAAGAGCAGGGAACAGTAAACAGGGAACAGGGAACAGTAAGGCGGGCGCTGGTGAGGCGTCAGGCTTCGGTGGGGGCGGCTGTGCGCGGAGAGCTCCTGCTAACGGCGAGGGTGCGGGAGGTCTTGTAGAGCTTCCAGAAGCCGAAGGCGATGCTGAGCAGGATGATGGCCCAGATAGAGATGAGGATGGAGGTTTCCCACTTGCGGGTGAAGTGGTTCCAGAGGCGCAGGACGTGTGGGCCGTAGTAGACGCCCAGAGCGGCGGCCGCGGCGTGGCGCAGCAGGCGGCTGAGGGTGAAGGTGACGAGGAACTTCTGGCGCGACATCTTGAGCGCTCCGGCGGCCAGCACGAAGGGCGAGAGCGGCATGGGCGGAGGCAGGATGGCGGGCAATGCGACGGAGAGGATGGCGTGCGTCTGCATCCAGTTGCAGACGCGCTTGAGGATGCGCGCTGGGACGTGCTTTTCCAGGAAGCCCATGCCGCCGGAGTGTCCGGCCTGATAGCTGACGGCGCCGCCGAGAAAGGAGCCGATGGTGGCCGCGCCGACGAGGAGGAAGAGGTTGGTGTGCTGGGCGGCGAGGACTACGACCATGAGGTCGGTGAGGCCGGGGATGGGCAGAGGGACGAAGGAGGAATCGACGATGGAGACGAGCAGAACCCCGATGAGGCCGAAGGAGAGGAGGAGGTGGAGGAGTGGGTTGGCGTGGTGATGGACGGCGGCAGGCAGCGCGGCGGCGAAGTCTTCGGCGATGGAGCGGGTGGAGGCAATCGCGGCTGTTGCGAGAAACGTCATGGTGGTATGACGCGAGTTGGAGGAGGGAAGTCGCTGTGGGGGTGGATTTGTTTGGGGGATTCGTGCTGGGGCACGCCGCAGACGGAGAACAAACAAAAGAAAATACAGGGGTCCTTCGCTGCGCTCAGGATGACGGCGTAAAACAAACAACGGCGAAATGTGGGGATTCTTCGCTGCGCTCAGGATGACAATTCATTTTTCTATAACAAGGGTGAAAGTGTTGAAGCTAGAGGAAGCGGAGGGTGGGGAGCGGAGGCAGGAGGCTGGCTTCGGCGGCGTGGCGGCGAAAGAGCGAGATGGCCTGGATGCAGGCGGGCGAGAGGGTGTAGTGGATGTGATGGGTGAGGTAGTGGCGGATGGTGGCGGGGGGAATGGCGATGCGGGGCGTCCATTCTTCAACAAGGCTTTCGATGTGAGCGAGGCCGTGGTCGCGGGAGAGCTGAAGGTCTGCGGTGAGTTGGGTGGGGGTGAGGGACAAGGCGTTATTCGATGCGGCGGGGAGGGCTTCGGGGCGGACGGCCCAGACGGCGGCGACCCAGGGGAGGTGGGTGCGGGAGGTCCATTCGTGAGCGAGGTCGAGCCATAGGCAGCGGCCGATGGTGGATTCGATCTGGGTGCGATTCTCAAGAGCCAGCAGCGCGGGGTCGCCGATGAGGAGCGCGGCGTCGGCGTGGCGCAACATGGCGATGGGGTCGGCGGGCGCGGGGAGGAATTGGGGATCGGTGCGGATGAATTTGCGGAAGAGGATTTGGGCGTAGGCGAGCGAGCTGCGGGATGCCGTGTCGGCGGCGATGGTGCGGACGCGGGCGAGGGCGCGGTCGATGTCTACTTCCGCGGTGGGGGGATTCAATTTACCGCTGTGGCTTTTTAGTTTAATGATGAGTTGGATGGAGCGGACGCGGTCGAGCGAGGCGATGGCGCAGCCGGGGACGATGGCCAGCTCGGGGGTGAGCGAGGCGATGGGGATGAGGCCGAGATCGGCGCGGTTGGCAAGCAGCTCGTCGGCGCACTGCGCGGGTTGGGTGGAGTGGACCTGGTAGCGGGTGGCGAGGGCGGAGGCGAGCGGGGGGTGGTCGAAGTCCCACATGAGGGGCGCGGGATTGAGGAAGTCGATGGCGGCGACGCGCAGGCGGGATGGGGCGGAGTGGGGCAAGAGATTAGTTTATGCGCTGCGGAGGCGAAGGAACGTCTGTGCGGTCTGCGCGGGTGGAGGGAATCCCGTATTCAACGAGAGCGGCACCCGTTACAATTGTTTCGCAAATCAAGAACAGGTGAGCCCATGATGACAAATACAAGGTGTGCGTTCCTCGTCGCCGCGGTTCTTCTTGCTTCTCCCGCACTATTGGGACAGGCGACCGAGTCTTCCATCAACAAACAGATCGACGGTCTGCGCGCGGTGCCGGATGCGCAGCGACCGGCGGTGACGATCCAGATTGCGAAGGACATTCGGACACTGCCGGCGGGGCTTCCGAAGCTCCGGCTGGCGGACGGGCTGATCCATCTGGTGACGGAGGGCGACGCTGGCCAGGAGGCACTGCAGACGGTGGCGGATACGCTGGCGCAGGCGCTGCGGGAAGCTCCGCAACCGCCGGCAAAGGACGGCAACCCAGCGATGCCGTATATGGACCTGGCCAAGCTGGCGCGCTATGAGGGAATCACGACGAGCTTCAAGAACCCGCAGCTGACGCAGGCGGACGCGATTCTGGCGGCGAACGACGCGGACATCGAGAAGGCTGACTTTACGCTGAAGGATCTGAACGGGAAGAAGTACACACTCTCCCAGCTTCGCGGCAAGATTGTGCTGGTGAACTTCTGGGCGACGTGGTGTCCGCCTTGCCGCAAGGAGATGCCCGACCTGGATGCGATCTATTCGCACTTCCAATCGCAGGGGTTGATCGTCCTGTCTCTTACGGATGAAGAGCCATCCAAGGTGAACACCTTTATCGGTGGGGCAGGCTATCACCCACCCGTACTGCTCGACACTGGCGGAAAGGTCTCGAAGGAGTTTCATGTCGATGGTTTGCCGAAGACTTTTGTCTTCGATCGGGAGGGGAAGCTGGTGGCGCAGTCGATCGATATGCGTACGCAGCACCAGTTCCTGATCATGCTGGCGAAGGCCGGCTTGCACCCATAGGGTTGTCGATTGCGGCTGTGTGTGTGATGGAGAGCGATGACGATGGACGGCGACGCGGAGCGGGATGCGCTGAAGACGACGGAGTTGGGGCGGCTGGGATGGATGGCGCTGGCGCTGACGCCGGAGATGGGGCCGACACGGATCGCGCGGGCGATGGAGCGGCTGGCGACTGGCGGGTCGGGACGCGACTTGAACGAAACAGGCCACAACTCAAACGGATCAGCGCGTGCGTTCTATCGGGCGGAGCGGGTGTTCGAGGCTTCGCTGACGGAGCTGGAGGCGGCGGGAATGCCGGCCGGCGCGGCGCAGTTTGTCAGCGATGGGAGGGCGCGGGCGGCGGCGGAGAAAGAAGTGAAGCAGGTCGCGGAGGCGGGTGGATTTTTTCTGACGCGCGAGGATGAGGCTTATCCTGGAAGGCTGCTGAATATCTACGATCCGCCGGCGGTGCTGTGGGTGCGCGGAGATGCGAAGCTGCTGGAGCGGCCGGGGATTGCGGTGGTGGGAACGCGGCATCCTACGCCGTATGGATTGGGGATGGCGGAGATGCTGTCGCGCGACCTGGCGAATAGGAGGTTGACGATCCTGAGCGGAATGGCGCGGGGCGTGGACTCGGCGGCGCACAAGGGCGCACTGGATGCGGGCGGAAAGACGGTGGCGGTTTGGGGGACGGGGATCGATGTGGTGTATCCCAAGGAGAATAAAAAGCTGGCGGAGCGGATTGTGGCGAGCGGAGGGACGATTGTGAGCGAGCTTCCGCTGGGGACGTTTCCGGCGCCACAGAACTTTCCTCTGCGCAACCGGATTTTGAGCGGGATGAGCGTTGGCGTGCTGGTGGTGGAGGGCGGCGAGTACAGCGGCACACGGATCACGGCGCGCTGCGCGATGGAGCAGAACAGGGATGTGTACGCGGTGCCGGGCAATGTGACCAACAAGATTGCGTGGGGGCCGAATACGCTGATCAAGCAGGGAGCGAAGCTGACCGCGACGTGGGAGGACATCTGGGAGGAGCTGCCGACACAGATCCGTTTGCAACTGGAAGAGGAGATGGAGGCGGCGGGGCAGATTGAATCGAAGGCGACCGGGAGTGCATCTCTATTTGAAGACGAGAAGCCGATGCCGGAGGCTGAGCGGGTGGTGCTGGAGAAGCTGCGGCGCGATGAATCGGTGCAACTGGACGAGCTGATCGAGGGGCTGGAAGGAACGCTGGGGTCGGCGGAGATCTTTACGGCGCTGTTCGAGCTGGAGCTGAATGGGCGGGTGAAGCAGATGCCGGGAAAGAATTACGTGCGCTGCTTCTGAGGGTGAAGCGAAGCGCGGATTGTGCGGACTGAGAGCGGACAACGGAGACGTTGTTGGGAGAAAGGTTCGAGCGGTTGTGGGGGACGAGCTGCATCGGGGTCCTTCGACTCCGCCTCTCGCGATGAAACTGCGAGAGGCTCCGCTCAGGATGACAAATTTTTACTTATGTGGGAGAGTACGGATTTGTGGCGGGGGAGGGTATGGGTGTAGATTCTCGACTGGCGCCGGAGTTTTTGGCGAGGGCGGTGGGTTCGCATCTTTTGGCGGTTCCGTGTTAGGTTCGCAATGGAAACGTGAAAGACGAAGAAGAAGACGAACATAACGACGAAGAAACAGGACGAAGAAGAAATCGAAGCGAGAGATGAAGACGACGGGGATTGCCGTGTGGCAATCGAAATTTGAATTGAAGGGGACGAATGGCAAAGTCACTTGTGATCGTGGAATCGCCGGCGAAGGCGAAGACGATCAATAAATATCTGGGCAGCGAGTATGTGGTGGAGGCCTCGATCGGCCACATCATGGACCTGCCGAAGAACGACATTGGGGTGGAGCTGGAACATCGGACGTTCGAGCCGACGCTGATTGTGTCACCGGGCAAGGAGAAGGTGGTGGAGCGGCTGAAGAAGCTGGCTGCGAAGGCGGACTTCGTCTATCTTGCGCCGGACCCGGACCGCGAGGGCGAGGCGATAGCGGCGCACCTGGCGATGCAGTTGCTGCCGGTGATGAAGGACAAGACGAAGCTGCGGCGGGTGACGTTCAACGAGATCACGCAGAAGGCGGTGAAGGCGGCGTTCGCGCACTCGCGGGACATCGACGAGAACCTGGTGGATGCGCAGCAGACGCGGCGTGTGCTGGACCGGTTGGTGGGCTACCAGATCTCTCCGCTGTTGTGGGAGAAGGTGCGGCGCGGGCTGAGCGCAGGACGGGTGCAGACGGTGGCGCTGCGGCTGATTGTGGAGCGCGAGCAGGAGATCAACGAGTTCAAGCCGGTGGAGTACTGGAATATCGACGCGAAGCTGAAGACGGCGCGGAGCGAGGAGTTTACGGCGAAGTTTGTGGGCGTGGATGGAGTTGCGGCGCGGGTTTCAAACGGAGTCGATGCCGAGGGCAAGGAGCAATTTCTATCGAGCGCGCTGCCGGACAAAGAGGCGGTCGACGAAGTGCTGGCCGAGTTGGAGCGCGCGAAGTGGAGTGTGCGCGGCGTGGAGAAGAAGGAGCGGCGGGCGAACCCGACGGCGCCGTATATCACCAGCAAGCTGCAGCAGGACGCATCGAGCAAGCTGGGATTTAACGTGCGCCGGACGATGGGCGTGGCGCAGCGGTTGTACGAGGGCGTGGAGATTGGCAAGGAGGGGACGGTCGGGCTGATTACGTATATGAGGACCGACTCGACGCGCGTTTCGCCGGATGCGATTGCGGAGGCGCGGGAGTTTATCGCGCGGCTGGGCAAGGATTATCTGCCAGCGAAACCGAATGAGTATGCGGGCAAGCGACAGGCGCAGGCGCAGGACGCGCACGAGGCGATCCGTCCGACGCGGGTGGACTTTACGCCGGAGTCGATTCGCGCTTCGCTGAGCGAAGAGCAGTACAAGCTGTACAAGCTGGTCTGGCAGAAGTTTGTGTCGAGCCAGATGACGCCGGCGATCTTCGACCAGACGACGGTGGACGTTGCGGCGAAGGCGGAGCGGACATATGACTTCCGCGTGAATGGGAGCGTGCTGAAGTTCGATGGATTCCAGAAGGTGTGGGAGAGCGGATCGGAGGACACGATTCTGCCGGAGTTGACGGCGTCGCAGGCGTTGGAGAAGATCGCGGTTTCGAGCGAGCAGAAGTTTACCCAGCCGCCGCCGCGATTCAACGAAGCGAGCCTGGTGAAGACGCTGGAGGAGCGGGGGATTGGAAGGCCTTCGACGTATGCGTCGATCATTAATACGATCCAGGACCGCGACTATGTGAAGAAGATCGACAAGAAGTTTGTGCCGACGGAGATTGGGACCGTGGTGACGGGGTTGCTGGTAAAGAACTTTCCGTACATCTTCGACCTGCTTTATACGGCGAAGCTGGAGAGTGAGCTGGATGCGGTGGAAGACGGACAGGAAAAATGGACCGATCTGCTGAACGGGTTCTATGACTACTTCGAGCAGGAGCTGGTGGTTGCGGGCAGGGAGATGGAAGACATCAAGCGGATGGAGCACGCGACGCCGGAGATCTGCGACAAGTGCGGGAGCCCGCTGCTGTTGAAGTGGGGCAAGTTCGGGAGCTTTTATTCCTGCTCGAACTTCAGCCGGCTGAAACCGATCACTGTCTCCGCCGGGCCTTGGAAGAAGGACGCGAAGGCGGTGGTGAAGAAGATTGTGACGGCGCTGAAGTTCCCCATGACGGTGAAGGCGGCGAATGGAGATGTGACGGAGTTTTCGCAGGAAGTTGCCGACGCGGGTGAGATGGTGAAGGCCGTCGAGCTGGCGCAGGGCGCGGGCAAGAAGGTGACGGTGGAGCAGGTGAGTTGCGACTTCACCAAGGAGAACTTCGCGGCTAAGCCGGACCTGAGCGCGCCGGGGGCGGACGAGGTTCCGGAGGAGGAGTTCTGCGACAACTGCGGGCGGGTGATGGTTCTGCGCAATGGGCCGTGGGGGCCGTTCATGAGCTGCCCGGGCTACTCGGAGGACCCTCCTTGCAAGACGATCCGCAAGCTGACGCAGAAGGTGCAGCAGAAGCCGCCGGTGGTGCTGGATGAGATGTGTCCGAAGTGCGGCAAGCCGTTGCTGCAGCGCGACGGTCAGTACGGCGAGTTCATTGCGTGCAGCGGCTATCCCAAGTGCAAGTACGTGAAGCAGGAGCTGCTGGAGGTGCCTTGCCCGAAGTGCGGCGGCGACATTGCGGTGCGCAAGACGAAGCGGGGCGATACGTTCTATGGGTGCGTGAACTATCCCAAGTGCGATTTTTCCAGCAACCAGAAGATGATCAACGAGGTCTGTCCGAAGTGCGATAGCGCATACCTGCTGGAGCTGGCGAACGCGAAGGGGACGTTCCTGGTGTGCCCGAACAACCGCGAAATGCTGCCCAAACGGCGGCCGAAGAAGGGCGCGAAGGTGGAAGAGCCGGTGACGCCGGAGTGCGGGTTCGAGAAGAAGATTGGGCCGCCGGCGGCGATCCCGGTGCTGGCGATGCCCGATCCAGAGAAGACGCGGGCGGTGGTGGAGAGCGTGGCGTAGAAGCATTTTCAGCAATGATGTAGAGTGTTGCGCCTCAAACAAAATGCGGGGATTCTTCGCTGCGCTCAGAATGACAATTCATTTTTCTCTATACCAAGGGTGAAAATGCAATAGGAGCACTCCGTGGACGAATTCGCGGGTGGGCTTTCGTTTTTTTGTCAACTCTGATACAAAGGTGTTGTGGAATGTTGGGCTTGAGAGCCTGGGATGCCTGTCGGGTTGTCTCCGCTGGCAGTGCAACTTATTGAAAAGAATGCGGGATTAGTCTATGGCTAAGGCTGTGTGGAATGGTCAGACCCTCGCCGAAAGCGAGACGGTTGAGACGGTTGAGGGAGTTATTTACTTTCCGGACGAATCGATGAACCGGGAGTTTTTCCGGGCCAGTTCGACGACCTCGAGCAACACCTGGGGACAGGCGCGGTACTACACGCTGGTGGTGGATGGACAGGAGAACCCGGATGCGGCGTGGTACTATCCCGACCCGAATCCTGTGGCGCGCAGCGTGAAGCACCATGTGGCGTTCTGGCGCGGGGTGGATGTTACGACGTAGGTTGCTGGTTGTTGGTTGCTGAAAGCCCGGCTGTGTGCCGGGCTTTTCTGTGTTTTGATGCACGCATCCCACCCATCGCAAAGTACGCGATGGATGGGGCACCCGGCACCCGGCGTGGGTTTATCTGGGCGTAGGTTCGGGGGGGAGCTGCCAGAGTTCGATCCGGTTGGAGGTGGCGTAGAGCGCTGGGTGGAGGCTCCAGCTAATAAAGCGCTGGTTGGCGGAGTAGACGAGGACGGCGTCGGGGGTGGGCCGATTGCCGATCCAGTACTGCGCACCCTGGGAGCGGGCCCAGAGCAGGAAGGCCGGGGGTGGGGCGCTGAGGTAGGGGATGACGTCGGGACGGGTGATTCCGCTGGTGTCGAGGATGGGATGCTGGGAGAAGAAGGCGATCTCCCCGATGGAGTAGTCGACGACGGGCACGCCGGGCGGGATGTGGTCGCGGATGAAGAGGGCGAGGTCTTTGGAGGTCTGGCAGTCGATGGCTTTGTTGCGGATGAAGGGACGGACGGTGATGAGGCTGACGACGAGGGATGCGACGAGCGCGGCGACGTAGAGGAGGCGGGCGGCGCGCGGCGCGGCCTGGAGGGCGAGCAGAAGGATGACGAGGGTGAGTGCGGGAGCGGTGACCAGGATGTAACGGGTCTGGACGTAGGTGTGGTTAGCGATGTAGAAGAGGGTCGCGATGAGGGGCCAGAGGAGGAAGATCCAGCCGGCGAGGGGAAGGGTGGGGGTGGGTTGCGCGGCGGTGGGCGTGGGGGGATTGAATGCCGCGGAGACGGCGTTTTGCAGGGAGCGGCGAACGGCGGCGGGGCGCAGGATGAGATAGAGGATGCCGGCGACGAGACCGCAGAGGATGAGAGGGAAGCCGGCTGCGTAGATGGAGAGGAGATGGCGGAGGACGGAGTCGGCGGGGGCGGCGCGCTTGGCGGCGTTGGTGTTGGGCAGGAGATGTCCGAAGGCGTGGAGCGAGTAGAGGGACCAGAGCAGGACGGGGGCGGCGACGAGGAGCAGGCCGGAGACGAAGACTGCGAGTTTTGAGGGTGAGGTTGGATTGCCGGGAAGACGGCGCCACTGGGCGAGGAGAGGAAGAAGGAGGAGCACGGAGAGGAAGAACATCTCTGGCCGCAAGAGCGGAGCGAGACCGGCGAGAAGGCAGGCGGCGAGGAGGGTTATTGTTGTGGGTCGCGCTTGCGTGGCGGCGAGAACGGCAAAGAAGGCGAGGCCGGAGGCGGCCAGCGGCTCCATTCCGGAGAAGGCCCAGTAGCAGGTGTATGGGTTTGCGACGATGAGGAGCAGGATGGCGGCGGGAAAGAGGGTGGCGTCGGGGCTAGCTGGCAGGAGCGAGGCGGCGAGGCGGCGGGCGAAGGCGTAGACGCCGGCGAGCGAGAGGGCCGCTCCGAGGGCGGTGAGGACTTTTCCGGCGGCGAGCCAGCCGGGGATGAGGGAGTGGGTTGCGGCGAGAAGAAAGACCCAGAGAGGCGCGGTGTCTCCGGCGACGACGCGGCCGTTGAAGGCGAATCCGCGACCGGCGGCGAGGCTGCGGGCGAACTCGAGATGGATGAATGCGTCGTCCTCCCAGTAGTGCCAGGAGTGGACGAACCAGTAGATGCACCAGAGGAGGGTGAGGGCGAAGAGGATTGCGGAGGCGATGCGGGCTTGCGCGGTCGAGCTGTTTTGGGAGGGCATCGGCTTGGGGTCGATTATAACGGGGCGGGATGAGGCGGATGGGGCGGGAGCGATTATTCTGGAGCTATGCGGAGCTTTCTTGAGCTGGTGGATGTGCATGTTGCGCGCGGCGGGAGGGTGGTGCTGCACGGGATTAATCTGCGTGTGGAGGCGGGCGAGCAGATCGCGGTGCTGGGGCCGAATGGATGCGGCAAGTCGACGCTGATCAAGACGATGACGTGCGAGTGCTATCCGCTGGCGCAGGCGGGGACTCGGGTGAGCCTCTTCGGGCGCGAGCGGTGGGACCTGACGGAGCTGAAGCGGCGGCTGGGGGTGGTGTCGGACGAGCTGCCGGGCAGGCCGACGCTGCGGACGACGGGGAGGGATGCGGTGTTGACGGGGTTCTTCTCCAGCTCGACTTTGTGGCCGAACCTGACGGTGACGGCGGAGATGCGGGCGCGGGCGGAGGAGGTTCTGGAGCTGGTGGGAGCGATGGGGATCGCGGACAAATTGGTGGGTGAGATGTCGGCGGGGGAGCAGAGGCGGGTGATGATCGGACGGGCGCTGGTGGGGTCGGGTGCGAGCGGGGCGGCGGGTTTTGTGGGGACGAGTGAGAACCAGATGCTGCTGCTGGATGAGCCTTCGAATGCGCTGGATATTGCGGCGCAGCAGGCGTTGCGCACGATGCTGCGGCGGCTGGCGCAGCAGGGGACGGGGATTCTGCTGATTACGCACCAGATTGCGGACATTCTGCCGGAGATTGGGCGGGTGATCCTGATGCGGGCGGGGCGGATCGTGGCGGATGGGGCGAAGGAAAAATTGTTGACGGCGCCGGTGCTGAGCGAGCTGTTCGGGGTGGAGGTGCAGGTGATGGAGCGGGATGGGTTCTATCACGCGTGGTAGGGGCGAGTGGGTTTGTTGGGAGAAAAGGACAGACGGTTGGGGTTGGGTGGAGTTCGTCGGGGTTCTTCGCGCTCGAAAGACGCGCTCAGGATGACAGCAAGAACAGACAACGGCAAGGGCAAGGGCGAAATACGGAGATTCTGGCTTCGCCAGAATGACGGACGTTGGGTGGTTCTCTCAGAATGACGACGTTGCAGGGCTAGTGGGCGGCGGGAGGTGGGTGGCCGGGATGGACTTTTTTGAAGAGCCAGGAGATGGCGAGGCAGAGGAAGCTGAGCAGGCAGAGGGAGCGGAAGACGTCGACGAAGGCCCAGAGCGCGGCCTGGCGGTGGAGTTCTCCGTAGAGGAGGGACTGGGCGGGGTGGAGGGTGTTGGCGGGGCCGAAGGTGTTGGTGAGGGCGTGGCGGGCGCCGGAGAGGGAGTTCTGGAAGGGACGGCTGGTGAGGGGGACGCTGTTGAGGATCTCGTTCTGGTGGGCGGTGGTGTGGCGGGTGAGCATGGTCTGGGCGATGGAGATTCCGATGGAGCCGCCGATGTTGCGCATGAGGTTGAAGAGGCCGCTGGCGCCGCCGATCTGTTCGTTGCGCAGGGTGCCGTAGGCGGCGATGGAGATGGGGACGAAGACGAAGCTGAGGCCGAAGCCGGTGATCATGATGGGCAGGAGCAGGGTGGTGGGGGAGATGTCCAGGGTGACGTTTCCGAAGTAGAGAGTGGTGAGGCCGAAGATGAAGAAGCCGAAGGTGAGGAGATAGCGGGGATCGACCTTGTTGGAGAGGTAGCCGATGGCGGGCAATCCGCAGATGGTGCCGAGGCCGCGCGGGGCGACGACCAGGCCGGCGGTGAATGCGGTGTAGCCGAGCAGCTCCTGGTAGAAGAGCGGGAGGACGACGATGGTGGAGTAGATGGCGATGCCAAAGAAGAAGATGAGCATGCATCCGACGCCGAAGTTGCGGTTTTTAAGGAGTTTGAGATCGACCATTGGCTCGTGCTTGCGCCAGGAGTGCCAGATGAAGAGAGCAAAGCTGGTGACGAGGAAGAAGAAGGCCCAGCGGATCCATGTGGCGCCGAACCAGTCTGACTCCTGTCCCTTGTCGAGGATGATCTGAAGCAGGCCGGTCCATACGACGAGTGCCCCGAAGCCGAGGTTGTCGAATGCGGGGACGCGTGCGTTCTTGATGTAAGGCGGGTCGTGGACGAAGCGGTTGATCATGTAGAGAGCGAGTATGCCGACGGGGATGTTGATGTAGAAGGCGTATCGCCAGGAGTAAGTGTCGGTGAGCCATCCGCCGAGGGTGGGGCCGAGGACGGGGGCTACGACGACGCCGAAGCCGAAGAGAGCCATGGCGGCCCCGCGCTTGCGTGGCGGGAAGGACTCCAGCATGATGGCCTGGGAGAGCGGCTGAAGAGCGCCGCCGCCGGCCCCCTGGACGATGCGCGCGATCAGGAGGAAGGCGAGGGTGGGCGCGGAGCCGCAGGCGAAGCTGGCAGCGGTGAAGATGGCGACACAGCTCATGAGGAAGCGCTTGCGGCCAAACTTGAGGGAGCACCAGTTGCTGGCCGGGAGAACGATGGCGTTGGCGACCAGGTAGCTGGTGAGCACCCAGGTTGCCTCGTCGGTGGTGGCGGAGAGCGAACCGGCGATGTAGGGCAGCGCGACCGAGGCGATGGCGGTGTCCAGCACCTCCATGAAGGTGGCGAGCATGACGGCGCCGGCGATGAGCCAGGGATTGACTCCGGCGCAGACTTCGGCGGAGAGGTCGGGCGGGGCTGTGGTGGTGACGGCCATGCGGGGCGGGAGACTCCTTGGTTCAGGCGGTGCGATCCGGTTGAGTTGGATGATTCAATTCGATGCTACGGGCGATTTGATGCGTACTTCTAAGGATATAGAGGAGTGGGGTGGAAGTGGGGATGCTTTTTGACGTGGTGGGTGCGGCGGAGGGGGGGATGCACCCTGAGCGATATTGATCGCATCATATAAGTTGACAATAAGTGACTCACATGTAAGACTGATTACGTTGCATGGGTTTAGCGCATCTGAACAAAGGGATGCA
>Ga0224554_1000635_pt1 | contig 27636 bp, 15 predicted proteins | sample 714S22024metaG_FD_180666 | JGI IMG/M metagenome (GOLD analysis project Ga0224554, IMG submission 180666) | Peat soil microbial communities from Stordalen Mire, Sweden - 717 S2 20-24 | ecosystem: Environmental > Terrestrial > Soil > Wetlands > Peat | place: Sweden: Norrbotten County, Stordalen...
GCCGGCGCTACATTCTGGCCATTACCAAATCATGCGGTCACAGTACTAGGCCAGTGACAGTCTAACTCTTGGAGGCCGCTGCTTTTCAGAAACAGGAGAGGGCTTGAAAAGGGTTGCAGCCTTCTGCTCCTGGCTGGCCCAGCGGGATGACTCGATCACGGGTTCCCGAAACGGTACCCAGAGAGCTGCCCCAGCGCCAAGGCAAGCCATTTAGTGCGGTGAAGGTCGCATTAAAAGGTAGGATGGTAATCGAACTCGAGGAAGAGTTGCCACGGTTGTGCGCCGGGGTTGCGCATGGCAAAGAAAATGAAGCGACTTACCACTCGCCGCATGGCAAGAAAGTGGTAGGAACGCAAGCGTGCAAGTGTTATTGTTCTGACAACACCGGCGCGGCTAGGATTTCAGCTGAAAGACCTTCAGTTTGAGTACGCTAAGCCTTATTTACCCCCAGATCGGCCAAAGGGCGGCGGCGGAAGGTCAAAGGGTGCCAAATGTCAGATCACAAAGGGCTGGGTGACCAGAACACTACTCCGGACGATGTCGCTACCCTTTATTCCTGGGCGAATCTGCATGGCGCAAAGTACCGAGATTTTTCGGCCTCGCGAGCGCTGACCAGGGAAATCGCCCGTCTGCGCGTGCAGGAAGCTACGGAATCCGAGCGCCAGCGGGTCAGCGCATCGAGCCACGGAGAGATGACGGCTGAATTGCAGCGAGCGGCCGAAGGCGAGCGTGCCGCCGAGGCACAGCGCGAGGCGGAATGGGCAGCGCAACAGTCCGCACATCGAGCCGCTCAACTTGCAGTAGAAGAGGCTGCACAGCGAGCCGCTCAACTCGCAGTAGAAGAGGCTGCACAGCGGGCGGCTGAAGCGGCGGGACGTCAGGCAGCAATGGAGGCCGCACAATTGGCAGCGCAAGCGGCGGAACAACGAGCGGCGCAAGAGGCCGCGCAGCGGGCGGCTGAAGCGGCGCAACATCAGGCAGCCATGGAGGCCGCACAATTGGCCGCACAAGCGGCGGAACAACGAGCGGCGCAAGAGGCCGCGCAGCGGGCGGCTGAAGCGACAGAACATCAGGCGGCGCAGCAGGCCGCGCGATTGGCAGCCGAAGCGGCGGAACAGAGGGCCGCGCAATTTGCCGCACAGCTAGCGGAGGCGCAGGCTGAGCGCCGAGCCACACAGCAGCCCGTCTGGCAGCAGCCGCTAGCGGACCGTTTCACTGCAATTCCCGCCTCAACCCCGGCGCCGCTGGCCCCGCCGTATGATCCTTCGCCGCCACGGCCGCCGTTTCAACGTTTCGATTATCCAGGATTCGAAAGGCAACCTCAGGTCTATGCCCCGGCTCCGCCGCAGCAGGCGTTTTCTGGCGGACCAGTCCAGCCTTCAGCCCAGGCTCCAGTTCCGCCGCACCATGAGGCTTTGCGCGAAGAGCCTGTCGTGCAGCCGCGCAACCCGTGGACGCCGGTGGATTCGCGGGAGAGTTCCGGCCGCCCGGCCTGGCTGATGCCCGACCGCGTGGAGAATCCCGTTCAGCCTCCACCCCAGACCTCTCAACCTCCAGCCTCGCTGCCGCATGTTCCCGAGGACAGCCTGCAGGGATCCCGCGATCGTTTGGCCTCCCGCTGGTTCGCCTTGCGGGGTGTTTTCGCGGGAGGTCCAGCGACGGTTGAAGCGGCTCCGGCTCCGGTGGCGTCGCACGCCCCGGTGATGGCCATTTTTTCGCTGGCCGGCGGAGTGGGAAAGACCAGCCTGGTGGCCACGCTCGGCCGTGCCCTGGCAGCCCGCGGCGAGCGGGTGTTGCTGGTGGATACCGCAGCCTTCGGTTTGCTTCCATTTTTCTTCGGCGCACGCGATCAGCGTCCCGGAATGTTGAGGACCTTCAGTCCTCCAGGCGTCAACAGCGACGCGCCGATCCAGATGGTGACCATCGATCCGGAGTCTCTGGGACCCGAACCGGCAGGCGCCGACGCGAACGGCCAGGGCGGGCTGAGCGGAGAGATCGCCCGATTTGCGCGCGGCGGGGTAAGCCGTGTGATCGTCGATTTGGCAACCGCTTCCGGCGCAACCACCCGGCGGGTGATGCGTATGGCGCCCATGATTCTGGTTCCTGTGCTCCCCGACATGAATTCCGTGGTGAGCGTGAGCTCGATCGACGACTTCTTTCAGCACAACAGCGCCGCCGGCAACAAGGCGCCGCTCTATTACATCATGAATCAGTTCGATCCTTCCCTGCCGCTGCATCTCGATGTCCGCGAGGTGCTCCGCGAGCAACTGGGCGACCGGTTGCTGCCCTTTGCGCTCCGCCGCACCCCCGCCATGAGCGAGGCGCTGGCTGAGGGCATGACGGTGATGGATTACGCTCCCAACTCCAGCGTGGCCGAGGATTTTGGTACGCTTGCGGGGTGGGTGAAGAGCCTTTCCGCTCCCGCGAGCACAACCTATCGCGGCGTACGTTGGAGTGAACGATGACGGCAACAGGCCTGTGGCAGGACATCGGGGCTGGGGAGAATATCTTTACCAAATTCCTCCGCCTCGTCTTCCTGCTTGCCGCGGCCCTGGTGTTTTACTTCCTGGCCGTTCTTCCGCTCACCTGGCCGCAACAGGCGGTTCTGGGGCTGCTGATCCTGGTGCTGTCGATGGGTCTATCGCGCAGTTCCGACTCCTATCTGATTACGCTTTCGCTGATGATGATGTCGATCTTCTGCACCTTCCGCTACGGATTCTGGCGCATCACGGAGACCGTGCGGTTTTTTCACGACCCGGCCAACCATTGGGGCGCGCTGGACGCATTCTTCATCATGAGCCTGCTTCTGGCCGAGGTCTATGCCTTCCTCATTCTCTTTTTGGGATACTTTCAGACCGTCTGGCCGCTGCGCAGGGCGCCCGTGGCGCTGCCCGACTCGACCGAGGAATGGCCGCACGTCGACGTTCTGATTCCTACCTATAACGAGCCGCTGGACTTGGTGCGCTACACCGCCCTGGGCGCGCTGAACATGGACTGGCCCGCGGACAAGATACACGTCTACATTCTGGACGACGGCCGGCGCAAGGAGTTTGAGCAGTTCGCCTTCGAAGCCGGAGCCGGCTACAAGACTCGCGGCGACAACAAACATGCCAAGGCGGGCAACATCAACGCCGCGCTGGAAAGCATGAGTTCGCCGTTTGTGGCCATCTTCGACTGCGACCACGTGCCCACGCGCAGCTTTCTGCAGATGACGATGGGCTGGATGTTGCGCGATCCCAAGCTGGCCATGCTGCAGACGCCGCACCATTTCTATTCGCCCGACCCGTTTGAACGCAACCTGAGCCAGTTCCATGTGATTCCCAACGAGGGCGAGCTGTTTTATGGGGTCGTGCAGGACGGCAACGACTTCTGGAACGCGACCTTTTTCTGCGGCTCCTGTGCCGTGCTGCGCCGCAAGGCTCTGGACGAGATTGGCGGCATTGCCGTGGAGACCGTAACCGAGGATGCGCACACGTCGCTGCGCATGCAGATGAACGGCTGGGGCACGGCCTACATCAACATTCCCCAGGCGGCGGGGTTGGCCACTGAAAGGCTCTCGGCCCATATCGGCCAGCGCATTCGCTGGGCCCGGGGCATGATCCAGATCCTGCGCATCGACAATCCGCTGTTCGCCCCTGGGCTCAAGTTTCCCCAGCGGTTGTGCTACTTCAACGCAATGTCGCACTTTTTGTATGCGGTCCCGCGGCTGATCTTCCTCTCGGCGCCGTTGATCTATCTGCTGCTCAACCACACGAATATTCCAGGGTATTGGGCGGCTATTCTGGCCTACGCGCTGCCCCACCTGGCGCTTTCAAACGTCACCAACTCGAGGATTCAGGGCGAGCACAGGCATTCATTCTGGAACGAGATTTACGAGACGGTGCTCTCGCCCTACATCCTGCTGCCTACCATGATGGCGCTCATCAATCCCAAGCTGGGCAGGTTTAACGTGACGGCCAAGGGCGGAGTGGTGAAGAAGACCTTCTTCGACTCCAGGATCGCGCAGCCGTTTCTGATTCTGCTGCTGTTCAATATCGCCGGGCTGCTGGTCGCGATTCCGCGCTTCTTCATATGGGACAGGGACCGGCCGGGCACGGTGTTCATGAACGTGATCTGGTGCTGCTTCAACATCGTCATATTGGGCGTTTGCGTTGCGGTGGCGCGCGAGATGAAGCAGTTGCGGACCACAGTCCGCATCAACATCGCAACCTCGGTGGTTGCCAGGTTGCCTGATGGAACACCGATCGCCGGGCAGACAATCAACATCGTGACCCCGCACAATGCCAAGCTGCCAGACGGGCGGCCAGTCCCCGGAGAAACCATCGACATGTCCTCGGGCGGCACCAGCATCCGCTTCCCCGAGGCAGTCGATTTGAGCCCGAATACGCAGGTGCGGCTCACTTTTCCGCACCCGGCTCCGCCTACTGAAATCCCCGCATACGTGGTCTCCTCGGAAGGTTCGGTGTTGCGCGTGCGGTTTGAGGATTTAACCATTGCCGAACAGGAAGTGCTGACCATGGTGCTATATTCCCGAGCGGACTCCTGGCTGGGCTGGGGCGAGTCCCGCAAGAACGACAACGTGTTGCGCAGCATGGGCAGCATCTTCATGATCTCGATGCACGGCCTGGGCGCGACCTTCAAGAGCCTGGTTCACCGCGGAGACAAGAAAGTCAGGAAGCCCACCTCACTCTCCGTGGTTCGCTCCGCGGTGATCTTTGCCCTGGGCGTGGTTCTGATGGGCGCCGCGCACATCGCGCAAGGGCAAGCTCCTTCGCGGGCTCGGCCGCAAGCTTCGTCCCAGGCTCTGTCCCCGGTTCCCACCACAGTCCAATCCGCAGTGCAGGGCGAGGCGCGGCTCAATCCCGGCATACAACAGCCCGGTTCAACGAACGGCAGCGCGTTGCCTCCGCCGCCTCCCGGCCAGTTCCGCGATCTGTTCACACTCGGCGACGCAGGCTCGCCGCAGATCGAGCTGCATGGCATCGACAGCAGTCACACCATCTACTTCACGCTTCCTCAGACGCATGTGGTGCGTTCCGCCAAGATCCACATCTATTATGTTTTTTCACCCAGCCTGCTTCCGCAACTGAGCCACATCAAGCTCATCTTGAATGGAACGTTGTTCGCCACGATCCAGCCCACGCCGGGTCAGTTGGGGGGCTCGTCCAGCCAGGATGCCGACGCGGAGTTCACCATTCCGCCCGAGCTGCTGGTGCATGACAATGCACTCACCATCCAGTTCATCGGCCACTACACCATGGTCTGCGAAGACCCCGCCAACACCACGTTATGGGCTCACGTCCTTCGCAACACGTTTCTCGACATCGAGGGCGATCTGCTGCCCCTGGCCGACGATGTGAAGCAGTTGCCCATGCCCTTCCTGGATCCGGCCGTCGTCCAACCCCCGGCCATTCCCATCATCTTTGAATCGACGCCCTCCTTCAAGGCCATTCAGGCCGCCGGCGTGGTGGCAAGCTACTTCGGCCTCGTCTCAGAGAGCCGGCCGATGCGCTTCCCGATTTTCGTCGGGACGATCCCCCAGGGCAACGCGATCGTCATTGCGGAGAACTCGGCGAATCTACCCGCGGGCGTGGATCTGCCCTCCATCCATGCGCCCACCGTGGCCATGCGTACCAACCCCAACGATCCCTACGGCAAGATTCTGGTGGTGGCCGGCGCCGATGCGGACCAGTTGCTGGTGGCAGCCCAGGCCGTGGCCATGCATGGGGACCTGCTTTCCGGAGCGCAAGCGAACATCAACGCGTTCAGTTTGCCGGAAAAGCAGAAACCCGACGCAGCCCCGCGCTGGGCCCGTACAGATCAGACGATCGCTTTGTGGGACTACGCCACCGCGGAGCAGTTGCAAGGGGACGGAACGGCGCCCTTGAACGTTTACTTCCGCATCGCGCCCGACCTCTACTACAACGCCCGGGAACCCAACGCCATCCTCAAGCTCGACTACCGGTACAACTCGATTCCCATCGGCCCCATCTCCAGCATGCAGGTGCGGGTCAACAACGCATACCTCGATTCGGTCCCGCTGATTCCCGGCCAGGAGGACGCGCGGAAGACGGAGAAGGATCTGCCCGTCCCGGTAGTGAATCTGCGCCCGTTCTCCAACTCTCTGTCTTTCGATTTCACCTTCCAGTTGCTCAAGAAGAGCGGCTGCCAGGACACGACGCCCATCAACATGCAGGGCGCTATTCTGCGTGACAGCTACCTGGATTTGCGCGGCTATCCTCACTACGCGCCGTTGCCCAACCTGGAGATCTTCGCCAACGCCGGCTTCCCGTTCACGCGGCTTGCCGACCTGAACGAGACCACGGTCGTGCTGCCGCCTCAGCCCACCGAGCAGGAGATCGAAATCTTTGTCACGCTGATGGGGCACTTCGGCCGGCAGACGGGTTTTCCGGTGTTGCGTGTCACTGTGGCCGGACCCGATGCGTTGCACCAGGGCGCCACGAACGACTTCCTGGTCATCGGGACTGGAGGAGACCAGCCTGGCTTCGACAAGATCAACAACAGTCTCCCCGTTGCCCTGCGCAGCGGCAAGATCCAGGTGCGTGATACGCAGGGATTCTTCGCTCCCATGCTGCATCATGCTTGGTGGAAACTCGGGTCCGATGAGCACACCGAGTCCGGCGACCTGACAGCCGCCGGCATTCCCGACTCAATGATCGAGGGAATCAAGTCCCCGTTCGACCCAATCGGCAATCGCAGCATCGTGGTCATCCACCTCAAGGACGCCAACGCCTTTGAACCCTTCATGGCCGCGTTTCTCCAGGTGCAGCAGTCGAGCGATATCTCCGGCTCTGTTGCGGTTCTTCATGGAGCCCACTTCGAGTCGTTCCGCATCGGCTCCGAGGTCTATCATGTGGGAGTGCTGCCGTGGTGGACATGGTTGACGCTGTGGTTCATGGAAGTGCCTTGGGTGGCCGCGATTATCGTATTCATTCTGGTCTTTTTGCTGGCTCTCTGGGCAAGGCAATGGTTGCGCGGCAAAGCCAGAACGCGGTTGAACATGATCGACGAATAAGAGCAGGGAGTTGGGATCAGGGAACTGAGCGTTCTTCGCTGACCGTGCGATGTCATGGGCGCCCCACCTTCGCCGCGTATTTGTTTTTGCGGCTCGGGTGGGAACCTACGCCGCGTTCACCCTTTTCTTGAGGACTCGTGCGATGGGCCTTCGGACATCCCGGCAAGGGAAGCGTTGGATATTGATCGCGGCCTTGATGATGCTCAGCGCTACCGGCGGGTGCAAGCAGGGTCCCTGGTCGCTCTGGGACTCCTATTCCGCGCGCTTCATCGACGGGCAGGGCCGCGTCATCGATCGCACCACGGGCGATCGCACCACTTCCGAAGGCCAGGCCTACGCGATGTTCTTTGCGCTGGCCGATAACGATCGCGCCACGTTCGACAGGGTGCTGGCATGGACCCAGGCCAACCTGGCCGGCGGCGATCTGGAGGCCCATCTGCCCGCATGGCTGTGGGGAAAGACCGGCAAAGGCGAATGGAAGACGCTCGACGCTAACCCAGCTTCAGATGCCGATGTCTGGATGGCCTACACGCTGGTCGAGGCCGGGCGGCTATGGAAGGTTCCCGTCTACACGAACCTGGGCCGGAAGATGATGGACCAGATTGCCAAAAGCGAGGTCGCCGACCTGCCTTCTTTCGGCCCCTTGCTGTTACCCGGCCCTGTTGGATTCCAGCATGACAAGGTTTGGACGCTGAATCCCAGCTACATGCCGTTGTTCCTCTTTGAGCGGCTGGCTCAAGTTGACCCGGCAGGCCCGTGGCGCCAGATCGCTCTCAACATCCCGCGCTTTCTCGATCAGAGTGCCCGTCACGGGTTTGCCATGGATTGGGTGGACTATGTTCCCGGCGACGGCTTTTATCCGGCCACCCTACAGCCCGCGGCTACGACCGCACAGCCGGCGGCTACGGCCAAACCGCCTGCGGCCACGCCCGTCCAGCCTGTGGCTGCGACCGCACAGCCGGCGGGCGGCAATCAGACCGTTGCCCCCGGTGGCAGCTATGACGCCATCCGCGTTTACCTTTGGGCGGGCATGACCGATGGCAAAGGTCAGACCCGCGCTCAGATACTGAACGCTCTCCCGGCCATGAGCGTCTACCTTGCCAATCATGATGCTCCCCCTCAAATGGTCAGTGACCAGGGGATTCCATTGGCGCAAGATGGACCTGTGGGATTTTCTGCCGCGGTGCTGCCTTATTTGAGGGCCTTCCCCGACCACTCAAGCGTGAGCGCAAAGCAGACCGTTCGCATGAGCGAGCAGAGGGATCAGTCGACGGGTTTGTACGGAAAGGACACGGCGTATTACGATCAGAACCTTGCCCTCTTTGCAACCGGCTATCTTGATGGTAGATTTCGGTTTGGCGCAAGCGGGGAACTGAACGTAGAATGGACACGCTGATGAGCGCGGGCTGCGGGGCTTTGAGAAAAGTTGCGATCGTCGCGAGCTGCCTGTTTTTGGCGCTCCAGATCGGCCTTGCTCAAAAAAAGTCCATCCCTGCAACTGCCACGGGCACACGCGCCATCCTGGTGGAGAAAGCACACGCCCTTGAGTCGCGCGGTCGGCCGGACATGGCCATCCAGATTTGGCAGCAGATTCTTCTCTCCGACCCGAGGAACACCGAAGCTCTGGCCGGCTTAGCCAAGGACTTCAAGCTGATCGGCTCGATCGACAAGTCCAGCGACGCACTGGAGCGGTTGCGCAAGATCAACCCCAACGATCCGAATATCTCGAAAATCGAGGCGCAGACCAGTTCGCGCACCGAGAGCGACCAGCTCCGCCATGCAGGCGAACTGGCGCGCCAGGGCAAACCTGACGATGCGATGCGCATCTATCGGGGGCTGTATGGAGATCACCCGCCGGATGGGGATATCGCCCTGGCCTATTACCAAACCCTTTATGGCACGGCCAACGGCAAGCAGACGGCCATTGCCGCCATGCGCGGACTGGCGGATCGCAATCCAGATCGCAGTCCAGGCGATCCACGCTTTGCGGTCGAGCTGGGGACGATGCTCACATACGACGGAAGAACTCGTGCCGAGGGCATGCGCATCCTCAAGGCTCATCCAAACGATGCGAACGCCCAGGCCGCTCTTCGCCAGGCACTCATTTGGGATTCGGCGAATCCCGCCTCGGCGGCGGAGACACGCCAATATCTCAAGGATCATCCGCAGGATACGGAGCTCTCCGGGCATCTGAAGGAAAACGAACAGAAGCTGGCGCAGATGAACACCGGCATTGCCCGCACGGCAGCCGAGCGCGCCGCATTTGCGGCGCTCAACGCACACAGGGCTGGAGACGCGGAGAGGCTGTTTACCGCGATTCTCGCGCATGAGCCGGGAAACGCGCGGATCGCGGCGGGCATGGGTTTTCTGCGCATGCAGCAGAGCAACTTTGCCGCAGCCATCAGCTACCTGACCCAGGCCGAACAGAACGGCTACAAGGCGAAGGCCGTCGAGGATGCGCTGGCGACTTCAAGATTCTGGTACACCATGGGCGAGGCTACCCAGGCCTTTGACAACAATCAGCTGGATGTAGCTTCGGCCAAGTACCAGGCGGCGCTGGTCATGCGCCCACGCTCGGCCGAGGCTCTGAGTGGACTGGCCGGCATTCTGACCAAGCAACAGCAATATGCCTCCGCCGCGGGCGTCTACGAGCAACTGGTCAGGGTTCAGCCGGGGTCAGTCGAAGCCTGGCGCGGTCTGTTTCTGGCCTATGCGCGCGACAACCGGAACCAGAGGGCGCTCGACCTCTCCGCCCGCATCCCTGGACCGGTCAAGGTTGCGCTGGCCAGGGACCCGGAGTACCTGCGCACGCTGGCGACCATCTATCATGCCGAGAATCGCAACGCGGATGCGCAACGGGTGCTGGCCCTCGCCTTGTCGTTGCCGTTTCCCGACAACGGGACCCATCTCAAAGCGGATACCAAGCTGCAGTACGCTGGAATCCTGATGGAGGCCAAGCGCTTCGACCAGGCCGGAGAGCTTTATTCGCAGATACTCAACGACGATCCGAGCAACCTGTCCGCCTGGGAGGGCATGATTAGCGCGCATCACCAGGTGGGCCAGGACAATCAAGCCATCGCCGATGTCCAGAAGATGCCGCCGGCCACCTACGAAGCGGCGCTCGCCGATCCCGCCTTTCTGTCCATGCTCGGTGCTGTTTATCAGCGGGCCAACCAATTTGAAATCGCCCAGGGCTTTCTGGAACGCGCGGCCAAGCTGCAGATCGCGGCCGGAGGCCAGCCCAGCGTGTCGCTCCAGTTGCAGTTGGCGGGTATCGATCTGGCGCGCAACAATACGACGCAGGCCTACGATCTTTACCAGGAGATTCTGAGGTTGCACCCGGACCGCGTCGACGCCTGGAAAGGCCTGATTGACGCGTTGCTGGCCACCAACCGCAACGCCGAGACGCTCAAGCAGATCGTTCTGATTCCAGCGCCGATACGCAAGCAGCTTGAAGCGGATTTTGAATTTGTGCAGAGCGAAGCTAGCCTCTACGCCGCCCTCGGCGACAATGCTCGCGCTGCCGAATACATGCGCCGCGTGCAAGCTCACTACAGCCAACTCAAGATGCAGCCTCCCGCCAACATCGAGGTTCAGAACGCATGGCTGCTGTTCAACACAGGAAACGACCGCCTCCTGTATCCGGCGCTGATGCGTTTGGGAGGCCGAAAAGACCTGACCGTCGCACAACGGGAGACGGTGCAAAACATCTGGGCCAACTGGAGCGTGCGCCGCGCCGGGGCGGCCATGGACAATGGCAACGTGCAGCGCGCAGTCGATATTCTGGATGCCGCTTCCCAGGCCTTTCCAGACAACCTCGACGTGCGCAAGGCAGTGGCCGGCGGTTATGCGATGGTTGGCCGCGCCAGGGAGTCGCTGAAGCTCTACAAAACCATTCCCATGCAGGACGCCACGGCGGGCGACTTCCAGGGCGCGGTCGGGGCGGCCCTGGCGGCCAATGACAAGACGCAGGCTGAGATTTGGCTGCGCCAGGCACTGGAGCGCTACTCGCGGGACCCGGCGATTCTGTCGCTCGCCGCTCGCTTCGAGCAGGCTCGCGGCGACAATCAGCGCGCCGCCGATTTCTATCGCGCCTCGCTGGCTGCGATGCCCGCGAGTTCTCCCACCGACAGGCTAGCTCATGCGTTGTATTACCCCGAGCAGGATACGCGCACCCACCGCGCCGTAACCGCGGCCGACCTGCAGCACCTGCTCGATCCCAACTACGAGCCGTTCCAGAAGACCACCAAGCTGCCGCGGTTGCCCTCGTATGGCCCCGATCCTTATAGCGGACCGGCCCCGGTGCCTTCAACAACACAGTCCGTCTCGCCCGATACCGGCTCACCCAATGCGCATCTGTCCAGGCAAGCGGCCCACGCGAGGTACTTCGGCAATGCTCGTCTGCTGAGAGTCTCGAGCTCTGCCGCTCCCTCCGCAAGCTTCGTGGGATGGCCACCTCAGCAAGCGCAGCTTCAAGATCAGAGCTACAGTCAGCAGGGACAGATCTCCGCAAATCCTCCTCATTCCCTTGCCTCCGATGCATGGAAAGGATTGGTTTTCTCGCTGATGGCGAGTGGCCGCAACACTGAAGCGCTCAATGAAATCGCCAAGATTCCGCCGGACGTGCGCAGGCAGCTTGAAGCCGACATCGAGTTTGTCCAGGGCGAAGCCAGCTTGTACGCGGCCATTGGCGACATTCCCCATGCCACCGAATATCTGAACCGCGTGGAAACCTTCTATCTGCTGCACCGCGCCTCCGCACCCGCCGGCCTTGAGGTTCAACACGCCTGGCTGCTCTACGACACACAGAACGATCGCGGGCTGTATCCGCTGCTGTTGCGTCTCGATCTTCGCACTGACCTGAGCGCCGCGCAGCGGACTGAAGTGGACAGCCTTTGGGCTGACTTCGCGGTGCGCCGTTCTTTCATGGCCTTTGACAACGGCAACCTGGCGCGCGGCGTCATGATTCTGCAAGCCGCATCCCAGGAATACCCGGACAACATGAACGTCCGCAAGGCAGTAGCCGGTGCGTACGCCAAAGTCGGCAAGGCTCAGGAGGCCGTGGCGCTCTTCAAGGCCATTCCGATGGACAACGCAGCCTCCGGCGACCTCCAGGGAGCCATCGGTGCAGCCTTGGCAGCTCCGGACCTGGCCCAGGCTGAGATATGGCTGCGTCAGGCGCTCGGGCGCTTTCCCGCCGACCCGAAGATTCTCGGAATGGCTGCCCGCTTCGAGCAGGCTCGCGGCAACAATCAACGCGCCACCGACTACTGGCGCGCGGCGCTCGCGGCCATGCCTCCCGGATCAGCGGCGCAGAAGTTGGACAGTGGGCAGGCTTATCCCCTGGGAGCCTACAAGGCTCCGGCGCCGGGCGACCTGAAGCGCCTGCTCGATCCGCGCAACGATCCGCCTCAAAGGACCGACAAGCTTCCGCCGCTGCCTTCATATCACGATTCCTATAGCGCAGCTCCATCAGGTGCGTCTGCCCGGCCAGCGGCTCCGCAACAGAATCTCAGCGTCCCCGACAATAACCCGCTTCCGCTTCCATTTCCTTCGCCCTCCAGCCGTCGGACTGTGCCGAACGTGCCGGGAAGGCTGTCGATCCAGCCGGCACGCCAGTCAACCAACGCGCCGTACCAACCCAGCTACACAGGCACGATGCATCTGCCCCCTTCGGAGCAGAACATCGTTTCCACTGACCCTGTGTCCAGCGGCACTGCGCAGGGGAATCCGGGGCAGTCTTCGGTCCGGAGGCCTCAGTCGAGCGGAGCGGGAAACGATGCCGGCCCGGCTTCAAGACTGGCTTCAGGACCGGTTTCAGGACTGCGGATTACTTCTCAGCCCATGGGTACGATGGCCGCGCAGGTGCAGACTCGATTTGCCGACCAGACGGATGGGCAGCTCACACAGGGCTCCGCAACGCAGATTCATGCCATTGCCAATGCCAGCGCTCTACAATCTGGCCAACTGAGCCCAGGCCCCTCCCGCTCAGCCACAGTCGGCGAAGCCCAATACGCCCAATACAACGACACGCAATACACGCCCTCCGCGCAGGATGCGGCCGCCGGGGCGTATTCCGCCTCGAAACAGCAAGCTCCGCCGGCGCAGACGCAGCAGCCCGTTGGCCAGCCTGCCCCGCCCAAACCCGCAGCGTCGAAAAAGAAGCTTTACAGGAAGAAGACTGCCGCTTCAACGGCTGCCAAACAGCCCGCGCCGGCCCCGACCCTGGAAATGGCGGAACCTGCGCAACAGGACCAGCAGCAGGTACAGATTCCCCCACCCGAGTCTCAAGAGCCTGCGGAGCCTGCCCCGTCTTCGCAAACAACAGCTTCGCCCGACGGCTCCGGCCAAGGCCTCACCGACGAGGAACTGCAACAGCGCGATCTGCCTCCGCTGCGCGGACCATGGGTGCGCATCCAGCGCGGGGCGCACCCCATCGATCCCCGCGAGGAAGCGGAGATGCAGTTGCGCTCCATCGAGAGCGGGTACAGCGCATGGTTCGGCGGCGCCGGCATCGTCAACTACCGCAGCGGCGCGCTGGGGTATGACCACCTGTCGGCCCTGGAAGCGCCGTTCGAGGCGTCCATGCCTCTGGGCTACAACGCACGCCTCACCATCGTGGCCAAGCCGGTGTTTCTTGACTCCGGACAGGCTGACGGAAGCGGCACCATCACGGTTCAGGAGCAAACCACGGCGGGAACCTCGCTGATTTCCATTCCCCAGCCTATCGGGACCTTGATCGACACCGCGACCACCTTGCCGGCACAACAGAACGCCGTCGGCATTGGCGGAGAAGTGCAGTTGGCTTTCCCGCATCTTGCTCTGGCTGCCGGATACACGCCCGAGGGGTTCCTGGTGGCCACCTTTACCGGCCGCGCCCAGTGGAAGCCGGGCGATGGGCCTTTTACCTTCAACTTTGTCCGCGACCCGGTCAAGGATACCCAGCTCTCCTACTCAGGGTTGCGCGACCCGGCCGGAAACACCCTCGGCAATCAGGGACAGATCTGGGGCGGCGTCATGGCCAACCAGGGTACTGTGCAGTTCGCGCACGGCGATGCGGAGTCCGGATTCTATTTCGGCGTCGGCGGCCAGTACCTTGCCGGCTATCGCGTCGAGACCAATATCCGCATCGACGGTTCCGGCGGAGCGTATTGGCGCTTGAAGACGGTTCCGGAGTTCGGCAACCTGAGCATCGGCGCCAACTTCTTTGGAATGCACTACGCGCACAACGAGAATGCCTTCACCCTCGGCATGGGCGGCTACTTCAGTCCCCAGGCTTATTTCCTGGCCAACGTGCCCATCAGTTGGGCCGGCCACTATCAGACCCGCTGGCATTACAACGTCGTTGCCAGCCTGGGTGTGCAGGGCTTCCAGGAGAATTTGACCAAGCTGTTCCCGCTGGCGGCGCAATCGGCTTCAGAGATTGCCCTCAATAATCCAATGCTCCCGGCCAAGACCAGTGTCGGCCCCAACTACGACCTCCGCAGCCAGGTGGCCTATCAGATCGGTCCCCACTGGTTTGCGGGAGGATTCTTCGCCGCCAACAACTCGCGCGATTACGATTCCGTTTCCGCCGGCTTCTCGATCCACTACATGTTCCGCGCACAACCGTCCACAGCCGCCGGTCCCACGGGGCTGTTCCCGGTGGATGGGGTGCGGCCGTTCCGGGTGCCGTAGGGCTCGGTTTACGTCTACGATGCGAGGTCTACTCCTATGACGCTAACCACCGTTTGGACAAACGCGGAAGTGTCAAGCCGTCGGTACCTTTATACCGGCAAAGAACGCGATGCTGAATCCGGCAATGATTACTTCGAAGCCCGGTACTACAGCAGTGCAATGGGCCGGTTTATGTCGCCGGACTGGTCGGCGAAAGAGGAGAGCGACGACCCTGTACCCTATGCCGATCTCGACGATCCACAGAGCCTCAATCTCTATGCTTATGTGCGGAACAATCCGCTCAAGCGAGTGGATGCGGACGGGCATATAGACGGAGAAACAGCCGACGATGCGTTCAAAGTAGAAGGAATGGCGGAAATAGCTTGCCCTGAATGTACGCCAGTCATCGCAGCGGCGGCTATTGTTACTCTCGGAGTTGTCGCGTATGAAAACCGCGATACTATTGCGGGTTGGTTCGGCTACAAACCCGGAGGGGATTTCTCGCCGAAAACTAAGAAGGATACAGCGACGGCAGCAGGCGGAACGTGTGCGCTCTGCGGCACCAAAACTACTCCTGCCGAGAAGTCCCAGAAGGGCGTCACTCCTCCGGCCACTGAGGGGCAAACAGACCATAAAAAGGCTAAGTCGAAAGGTGGCACCAACGACCCCTCGAACGCACAGCATACATGCAGAAAATGCAACAGAGAGAAATCCGACAAGGATGTTCCGCCTGCTCCGGCACCGCCCCCACCGCCTCCACCACCGCCACCGCCGACTCCACCACCGCCAGCAGGAGCATGAGCATGGAAGATGAGAAATACAAAAAGATAAGTTTTGAGCTTGAGCAGGATGAGAACGGGTATCCTCCAGACAGGTGGGAGAATCTGTGGGCCTATGAAACAGAGCAGGGCCTTTACTGCTTGGACAATATACCCTTTTACGTGAAAGGAATCAGCAGCGGAGACGTGGTATCGGCGGAGAGTGACGGTGAGCAGTTGATCTTCAAGAAGCTAGTTCGTCCATCTCCGAACAGCGTTGTCCGATTGTATGTCTCGGATGCCGGGGCAGTGCAAGCAGCACGAGACAGTTTTCGGGCGCTCGGGTGTGAATCAGAACTCTCGAATTTACCCAAGCTGGTTGCAGTTGAAATCCCCGGCAATGTCAATTTCGGCCCCGTAGGAAATCTTTTGGCAGAGGGAGCAGAGAGCGGACGCTGGGAGTATCAAGAGGGTGTTCTCCGCCATCAGTTAACGGCGTAGTTCCATCGACAAGGCCGCTCTTCGGGGCGGCTTGCTTGCGTCAGTGGCCTCCATACGGCATCCTCAGTACGACCAGCAAAAGCCCGCGCTGCTCCGCATCGGAATTAGGGGGACACATCACCCCAGAATGGATGCTGCACAGTAACCTTCGGTTACTGTGCGGGAACCACTTTATAATCAAGCAGCTAAAAGGAAAACTCTCTAAAAATAAGGTGTTTACAGGTTACCGAGCGCGAACCATAAGAAAACAAGCGACTAAAAGTAAAAATGGCGTAAGCCGGTCTATTCTATAAACACGCGCAGGTTGCTGAAGGGTAACTTGATGATTTTCCTGCTCTTAGCTGAAAATCGCCGTGCGCGGCCACGAAAGCGGAGGAATCCATGGGGCAGATGAGGGAGCAGGCGAAGCCGTTCCCGGCCAGCCAACCGGAGCCAACAAAAGCGCCGCCGCCAGCGTCCAACGAGCGCCCGATCTTGCGCCGATCGGCAGCGGTGCGGGAATACATCACGCGGATGGTTGCGGGGATGAACAACTACAAGGCGAAAGAGTGACGGCATGGTGAAGGCTTCTCTGCGGACAAAATCGATAGGAACCAAAGTCAGCGACGCCGAATACGCGGCGCTTGAGGCGCGGGCGCGGGCGGAGAATCTGACGCTCTCGGAGTGGATGCGGGCGCAGTTGCTTGAGCCGAGCGCGGGCGGCGGGACTGGCCGTCCAGGCGGGACTTGCCGTCCAGGCGTTGGGGCGGCGGACGATCTTTTGGGCGAAGTGGTGCTTGCGGAGGTTCTTGCGTTGCGGGCGTTGTTCTTGAATCTTCGCCCGCTTCCCGATCATGCTCTTCCGGGCGAGGCAGAGGTACGGGCGGAGATCGCGCGGGTGGATGCGACCAAGATGCAGCGCGCGCGGGAGCGGTTGGCGGCGCAGAAAAAGGCGAGCGAGGCGGGGCGATGAAGGACTATTTCTCTCCGCGCCGGTACTGGAAGTGGACGCGCTGGACGCTGATAGCGGCGGGCGTTTTCTTCTGCGTTCTCTACGTTCAGTCTTACCGGAACGAGTGGAGCGCGGCGGAGCGAGTTGACCTGTGGGTTTATCTGGAGAGCGGAGTGTGGGGCAGTCTCTCGGAGCAGTCTCTTACGAGCTATCGGCTGCTTGAAGGGGTGACGGCGAAGAAACAGACGCTGTTGGTTACGGGCGACGAGATGGAGGCGGCGGCGGGTGAGAATGGCGAGCCGGAGTACCGTCTGACGGCGGAGGGAAGCCGCGCCGGGTATGTGCGTCTGGAGTGGCAGAGGCATCAATACAACGACCGCAAGCTGCATTATTTTTTGCGTCAGTGGGTCTTCCACGACGATATTTATGAGTCGGCCCGGAAGCCGTTTTTCTGTGCGTTGGCGCTGCTGGCGGTGCTGTTGCCGGTGGCCGTTCCGAAGGATCGTTGGCCGCAGTTCTCCTACGAAGAGCAGTGGCAAAAGCTGATGGATTTTATCGAGCGCAGGCGGCGAGCGGCGGCTCAGGCAAAGGCCGCTGCGCACCCTGTAAAACCGCCGGTTGCGGCGCCAGTTCCGCCGCCGGTTGTAGCGGCAAAACCGCCCGAGGCGCGTCCCGCTGCGGCGAAGAAACCACGTCCCCGATTCGAGTAAACAACCATGATTACGATGTCCAAACCGATCAGCGCGAGCCAGGCGCGAGAGTACCACAAGGAAGAGTTCGCCAACGCGCGGGACAACTATTACACGGAGGGCGACCATGTGCGCGGTGAGTGGCAGGGCCAGCTCGCCCAGCGTTACGGACTGCATGGCGAAGTGGGCGAGGAACAGTTCGCGCGGTTGAGTGAGGGCCAGCATCCGGCGACGGGCGAGCAGCTTGTACGGCATCAGACGGCGCGGGAATATGTGAACGAGCAGGGCCAGACGGTGCGCACGATGGAGCACCGGGCGGGCTGGGATGCGACGTTCTCCGCGCCAAAATCGGTATCGTTGACGGCGCTTGTCGGCGGCGATGACCGCGTGAAAGAAGCCCATCGGGAGAGTGTGCGAGTTGCGCTCAATGAGATGGAGAAGTACGCGCAGGCTCGCATCGGCGGCAACGCACCGGCAGAGACGACGGGCGCATGGGTGGTGGCCAAGTTCGAGCACGACAGCAGCCGTCCGGTGGACGGCTACGCCGCGCCTCAGTTGCACACGCACACGGTGATTTTCAATATCGCCGAGACCGCCGATGGGACCACGCGGGCGTTGCAACCGCAGGAACTTTACAAGACGCAGCAGTACGCGACGGCGGTTTATCGGTCGGAGCTGGGGGCGCGGTTGCAGCGGCTGGGCTATGAAGTGGAGCGCGGCCAGCATGGTCAGCCGGAGATCAAGGGCTATACACGGGAATACATGGAGGCGTCGAGTCCGCGGCGTCAGCAGATCACCGAAAACTTGGCAGAGCAGGGCCGGTCTGGGCCGGAGGCGGCGCAGATCGCGGCGCACAAGACGCGCGAGGCGAAACTCGATTTAACGCCGGAGCAGGTGCAGGCGCAGCATCGGGCAATGGCCGCAGAATACGGCCATCAACCGCAGCGCGTGATCGAGGAAGCGCAGCGGCGACCAGGTGTTGAGTTGCAGCCGGAAGCATCGCGGCGCGTGGCGCAGGCTTCCGTGAGTTATGCGCGGGAGCGCGGCACGGAGCGCGAGGCCGTGGTCGATGAACGGACGCTGATGCGCGATGCGTTGAAGCACAGCATGGGCGCGGCGCGGTTGCCGGAGGTGCGGGCCGAGTTCGAGCGTCGCGTCGCCGCGCATGAGTTGATCGAGGTCCACCGCAGGCCAGGTCTGGCGGGCCGCGCGTTCACAACCAGCGAGATGCAGGGCTACGAGCGCGAGATCGTCGAGCAGATGCGCATGGGCCAGGGCAACCGCGAAGTGTTGGCCGATGGCCAGGTCCGGCAGCAGGTCGAGGCAAACCATCCGCATCTGAGCGTGAGTCAGCGGCGGGCGGTCGAAGATGTACTCGAAAACCGCGACCGGATGATGGCGCTTGAGGGTGTGGCCGGAGGCGGAAAGACTACTTCTTTAGCCGCTATCCGGGAGGCCGCTGTCAGTGCGGGCTATGAGGTCAAGGGGCTTGCGCCCACGTCCGGAGCGGCGAAAAAGCTGGGCGAGTCAGGCATGGAGACGGAGACCTTGCAGCGTCATATTACGCGCGGCGACCGCGCGGACGACGGACAGAAGCGGCTCTATGTGGTCGATGAATCGAGCATGGCCAGCACCAAGCAGATGCACACGTTCGTAGAGCGGCTAAAGGAAAATGATCGAGTGCTGTTCGTGGGCGATGTGCGGCAGCATGAAGCGGTCGAAGCTGGCCGACCTTATGCGCAGTTGCAAGAAGCCGGGATGCGCACGGCGCGGCTTGACGAAATCATCCGGCAGAAAGACCCGGCGTTGAAAGAGGCCGTGGAGCAGCTTGCGCGGGGCGAAGTGAAAGAAGCAATCGCCAATCTCGACAGCCAGGGCCGGGTCCATGAGATCGTGGACCGCAGCGAGCGCATCCGCGAGATAGCCCGCGAGTATGTGCGCCAGCCGGAGAATACGCTTGTTGTCTCGCCGGACAATGAATCCCGCCGCGAGATCAACCAGCACATCCATCGAGCGATGCAGGAGTCCGGCCAGGTCAAACCCGACGAGCACCGAGTCGAGCTGCTGTATGCACGGCAGGACATTACAGGGGCCGACCGGCAACACGCGCAGAACTATGAACAGGGCGACGTGATCCGCTACTCGAAAGGGTCGAAGCCGCTGGGGATCGAGGCCGGAGAGTATGCGCGTGTGGCCCGCACCGATAGCGAGAGCAACACCGTTACCGTCACTCGCAAGTCCGGCGAGGAACTGAGCTACGACCCGCGCCGGTTGCAGGGCGTGACCGTCTACCGTGACACCGAGCGCAGCTTCGCCCAGGGCGACCGGGTGCAGATGACCGCGCCATACCATGAGCAGAAGTTAGCGAACCGGGAACTGGGGACGGTTGAAAAGATCGACAGCGACGGCAATCTGAAACTGAAGATGGACTCAGGCCGCGAGGTCGAGTTCAACGTCAAGCAGCATCCGCATCTGGACTATGGTTACGCGGTAACGAGCCACAGCAGCCAGGGCCAGACCGCCGACCGTGTGCTTGTTCATGTGGACTCGGAGCAGGCGCACGGCGAGCTTCTCAATAGCCGCATGGCTTATGTCTCCGTATCGCGGGCGCAGTTCGATGTTCAGATGTACACGAACGACGCCGGGACGCTGGGCCATGCGTTGAGCCGGGACGTATCGCATACGTCGGCCATCCAGCCAGAGGGGATGCAGCAGCAGACACCTACCCAGCCGGACACGGTGCGGCAGATCGAGCCGGTGCCCGCTCACGCGCATGAGTTCGATCAGGGGTACAGTCTTTAGCCGCTGACGCGGCTATATCCTCCGCTCCGGCATCCGTAAAGGCTCTCCGCTTTGCTCCGCCCGCTGCGGCGGCGCTTCGCGGCCTTGACTGATGCCTCCGCTGCGGATGTTTTTCAGCAATGAGAAAAATGTATTTTTCTCATGTTCCAAACATGAGAACGGCCACGGCTCCGGCGGCTATCCGGTGGCGCTGCTAAGGAACTGGTCAATGGTCATGATGAGAGCTTCCTGCTTGCGGCGGGGCAGACTCTCAATCTGTTCCAAGCGGCGCAGCACCCTGCGGCTGGGCGCTTTGCCCGGAGTCGTCTTGACGCTTGAGTGCAGCAGTTCGTCGGTAGTGATGCCCAAAGCCAACGCAAAGCGCACGGCCATCTCCGCAGAGAGCTTGAGCCGGTCTGTCTCGTAATCGGAAACGAGCGACTGAATGATGCCAATCTGTTCGGCGAGTTGCACCTGCGTAAATCCGCGTTCCTTGCGGATGCGGGCAAGGCGCTTCCCCAGCCCCTCGCTCCCAAAATCAATCGGCGGCAATTTTAGAGTTGATTTTTTCGGCATAGGTGCAGTCTATGGCTTAGAGCTAAAAACGCTTGAAGCCATACGTTATGATACGTTATTTATGTACACAGTAAAAAAGACACGAAAAACACTTGACAGGTTTTTCGGCGGAGGGCTGGAAATGGCGAGAATCCCGGAGCACGAGGTCGAACGGCTGAAACGGGAGGTATCGGTGCAGCGGTTGGCCGAGGCGCGGGGCATCAAGTTGCACCGGCACGGTGCCGACTTGCTGGGCCTCTGCCCGTTCCACGACGACCGCAGCCCTTCGCTGGTCATCACTCCGGCGAAGAATCTCTGGCACTGCCTTGGAGCCTGCAACGAGGGCGGCACGGTGATCGACTGGGTAATGAAGGCCAACGGCATCAGCTTCCGCCATGCCGTCGAGCTTCTCAGAGAGGACCATCTTCCTTTAGTTGCCGATCCGGTCCAGCCGGTCAAGCATGGCACGGTGCGCAAGTTGCCGCCGCCCGTGGCGCGGGATGCGGACGACCACGAGTTGCTGTTGCAGGTTGTGAGCTACTACAGCGAAACGCTGAAACAGTCGCCGGAGGCAATGCGGTATCTGGAATCGCGCGGGCTGAAATCGCCGGAGATCATCGACCGTTTCCGGCTTGGCTTCGCCAACCGGACGCTGGGTTATCGCCTGCCGGCGAAGAACCGCGCCGCCGGCGCGGAGATGCGCGGACGGCTGCAAAAGCTGGGCATCTTGCGGGAGAGCGGTCACGAGCACTTCAACGGCTCTCTGGTTATCCCGGTCATCAATCCAGCGGGTGACGTGATGGAGATGTACGGGCGGAAGGTCACGTCGAACCTGCGCGAGGGAACGCCGAACCACCTGTATCTACCGGGCGAGCATCGGGGCGTGTGGAACGAAGAGGCGCTGTCCGCATCGAAGGAAGTCATCCTGTGCGAGGCGCTGATAGACGCTCTGACGTTCTGGGTTGCGGGCTTCCGCAATGTCACGGCCAGTTACGGCGTGAACGGCTTCACGGCAGACCATCGCGCCGCGTTCGCCCAGCACGGCACCGAGCGGGTGTACATCGCATACGACCGCGACGAGGCCGGAAACAATGCGGCGGCGAAGCTGGCCGAGGATCTGATGCAAATGGGAATCGAGTGCTTCCGTGTGCTCTTCCCGAAAGATATGGACGCCAACGCCTACGCCTTGAAGGTGCAGCCAGCGGCGAAGAGTCTGGGCGTGATGCTGAATAAGGCGGAGTGGCTGGGCAAGGGCCAGCGGCCAAAGATGCGCGCGTTGGAGCCTGTCATCGAGGCCGAGCCGGAGCCAAGCACGGAACCGGAGCCAGGCACAATGCCGGAGCCAAGCATCGAGCCACTGCCAGCAGAGACAAAAGCAGCAGCTAAAGAAAAAATCATCGAAGCAACTCCAGAGCCAGCCCCCGCCGCATCCATCCCCGCCGCAATCGAAGAACAGGTTTTTTCCTTAGCCGCCACGCCGGAGCCGGTTGCGCCGACCGAGCCGGAGCCAAGCCCAGCAGCGCCCGCGCCGACGATAGATGTTCCGGTCGAGATACGCGGCGACGACATCTTCTTGCAGCAGGGCGAGCGGCGTTACCGCATCCGTGGCCTAGCCAAGAATCTGAGTTACGAACTGATGAAGGTCAATGTCCTGCTATCAGGCAAGACGCCGCGCGGCGAATCGGCCTTCCATGTGGACACTCTGGACCTTTACTCGGCGCGGCAGCGCAGCGGCTTTACGAAGCAAGCCGCCGAGGAACTGGGCATCAAGGAAGAAGTGTTGCGCCGTGACCTGGGCCGAGTGCTGATGAAGCTGGAAGAGATGCAGGACGCGCAGATCAAGCAATCGCTCGCGCCGAAGGACGAGACGGTCGCAATGACCGACCACGACCAGGCCGAGGCGCTCAAGCTGTTACGCGACCCGCGCCTGTTGGAGCGGATCGTCGAGGACTTCGCACTGTGCGGCGTGGTGGGCGAGGAGACCAACAAGCTAGTCGGCTATCTGGGCGTGGTCTCGCGGCACTTGGAAGCGCCGCTCGCGATCATGGTGCAGTCGAGTTCCGCCGCTGGCAAAAGTTCGCTGATGGAAGCCGTACTTGCGTTCCTGCCCGACGAGCAGCGGGTGCAATACTCTGCCATGACGGGCCAGTCACTCTTCTACATGGGCGAGCAGGACTTGAAGCACAAGGTGCTTGCCATCGTGGAGGAAGAGGGAGCGCACTCGGCATCCTACGCGCTGAAACTGTTGCAGTCGGAAGGCGTGTTGACTATCGCCAGCACCGGCAAAGACCCGGCGACGGGCCGCTTGCTGACCCATCAATATAGAGTCGAAGGCCCGGTGATGATCTTCCTCACGACGACGGCCATCGATCTTGACGAGGAAATGTTGAACCGTTGCCTTGTTCTCTCCGTCAATGAAGACCGGGCGCAGACACAGGCTATCCATCGTGTGCAGCGCGAGGCGCAGACGGTCGAGGGGCTGTTGCGGCGGCGGGACCGCGACGCGGTGCTTGCCGTGCATCGCAACGCGCAGCGGCTCTTGAAGCCGGTCCCGGTTGTGAATCCCTACGCGCGGGAACTGACCTTCCACGACTCGCAGACGCGGACCAGGCGCGACCACATGAAGTATCTGACGCTCATCCGCAGCGTTGCGCTGTTGCATCAGTATCAGCGGCCAGCGAAGACGGTCCAGCACAATGGCCGCGCGGTCGAATACATCGAGGTCACGTTGAACGATATAGCCGTGGCCAACCGGCTCGCGCATGAAATACTGGGCCGCTCGCTGGACGAGTTGCCGCCGCAGACCAGACGCTTGCTGTTGACCGTGGACGAGATGGTCACGGCGGAGTGCAAGCGGCAGAAGATGGAACGCTCCGATTACCGCTTCTCCCGGCGCGACGTGCGCGAGGCGACCGGCTGGGGCGATACGCAGTTGAAAATCCATCTGCACCGGCTGGAGGAACTGGAATACCTGTTGGTTCATCGCGGCGGCCGTGGCCAGAGCATCGTTTACGAGCTGATGTTCACGCGGCCCGCCGACGGCGGGAAGCCGGTGCTGGGCGGGTTGATCGACGTTGAAAAGCTGGGAAAAAAGTGAGTACGACGAAAAGAAGTCGGGGCCGGAAGGCCAGAAGTCGGGGCCAAGTCGGCCCCAAGTCGGCGGGGTGTCGGGTTCACTTTATGCCGGGTTTAGCCAGTGTTCATGCGGCCTCTAGGCACTTCGGCGTTGAAAGCCGGAAAAACACTAATACGGGGCAAGAAGAAACTCCGCTCCGTCGTAACCATGTTCAGAGCAGAAAGGAGGCGCACAAATGGCGCGCATAACCAAAACCCGTAAACCGCAAGCCAGCCCGGAGACGCTGCTGGAATCGCTGATGCTGGACCATCTGCGCACACTGGCGGTGCAGAACTACTCCGTCCACACGGTGCGCAATCGCCAGGTCCACATCGGCTTTTTCCTCCAGTGGTGCAAGGAGCGCGGCTTGACCGAGCCGGTCGAGATCACGCGGCCAGTACTGGAACGCTATCAGCGGCACTTGTTCCACTACCGCAAAAAGAACGGCGAGCCGTTGAGCTTCCGTTCCCAGCACTCTTGCCTGGTCCCGTTGCGCGTCTGGTTCCGTTGGATGACGCGGCAGAATCACATCCTGCATAACCCGGCTTCGGAGCTGGAGCTTCCCCGGCTGGGCCGCGCCCTGCCCAAGAACATCTTCTCTGTTCAGGAGGTCGAGCGCATCATGCAACTGTGCGAGATCGAGGAGCCAATCGGACTCAGGGACCGCGCCATCTTGGAAGTGCTGTACTCGACCGGCCTGCGCCGCATGGAGATGATCGCCTTGAAGCTGTACGACCTCTCGCTCGACCGTGGACTGCTGCTCGTTCGCCTGGGCAAGGGCCAGAAGGACCGTTACGTTCCCATCGGCGAGCGGGCGATAGCATGGCTGCAAAAGTACATCCGGGAGGGCCGTCCCCTGCTTGCATCGGGGCCGGGGTCCCCACGAACAGGTCTTCGTTCGTGGGGTGGGGGGCCGGACGACATGACCGTTTTCCTCACGGCCCAGGGCGAGCCGTTCAGCCGCGATCATCTGAGCTTCGCGGTCAAGGAACGCATCGACGCGGCGCAGTTGGGCAAGACCGGCTCCTGCCATCTCTTCCGGCACACGATGGCCACGTTGATGCACGAGGGCGGCGCGGACATCCGCTTTATCCAGCAGATGCTCGGTCACGAGGACATCAAGACCACGCAGATTTACACGCAGGTTGCCATCCGAACCCTGCAACAAGTCCACGCCGCAACCCATCCCGGAGCCATGCTCGAAAAGGGCGAGAACCCGGCCACAAAAGCCACAACTCCCGACGCCGAAGCACTCCTCCAGATGCTTGCGGCAGAGGTCGAAGAAGACCGCGAATAACGCGCGCGCAGTTCTTCTTTTAGTAGCTTCTTTAGCTGCTAAAGAGGGGCCGCTTCCGTCCCGGAACCGGCCCCCGATGCGCGATCCGCGCTGCAATCCGCTGCGCAATCCCGCGCACAATCTGCTGCTCTGCCGTCGTGTAATCTGTCTGCAATGTCGCGCGCAATCCGCAGCACTGCCGCCGTGCAAGCTGTGCGCAATGCCGCGTACAACCTGCTGCCCAATGCAGCCCCTCAAGTCGTACAATCGGATGCAGATGCAACTTGCCTCCAGCCATGCGTTCCCGGAACCGCTTCTAGCTGCAATGCCGCAGCTAAGAGAAAAACCGCATCTGGGGCTTTCGAGTAAAAATCCTGCACTGCATCAGGTGCACGAAGTCTGCAACTCCACAACTGCATTAGGCTTCCGAGCAGCGTTGCATCTGGAGCGCATCCGATCACGCTATACCGGCAAAGAACGTGACTCCGAATCAGGAAATGACTACTTCGGGGCTAGGTACTACGCCAGTAGGCGGGTGGCGCACCCTAAGTTTTTGAAATCTTAACCAACCCACAACTGAGGGTGCCCTATCCTTCGCCTCTTTTCTGGCGAAGGGTGGGCTGGCATGAACTTCGCTCATCGGCGGGTATAGAATTCTCCAGTTATGGTGAAGCTCGTCCGTTACCAGCAATGCGGCTGTTTTCACTTTGTCACGTTCAGTTGTTATCGTCGTCAGCCGTTGTCGGGCACGGCGACGGCATACGGCGTCTTCGAGCGTGAGCTTGAGGCCGTGCGTGTGCGGTACGGCTTTGTGGTTGCTGGTTATGTTCTGATGCCGGAGCATGTTCATCTGCTTGTCGGCGAGCCGCGCCGGTCGTCGCTGTCGATTGCGCTCCAGGTGTTGAAACAGCAGACCTCGCGCAAGCTGAAGCAACGTGGAGAGGTTCAGTTCTGGCAGCGCCGTTACTACGATTTCAACGTCTGGAGCGAAGAGAAGCGGGTCGAGAAACTTCGCTATATGCACCGCAACCCGGTGAAGCGCGGGTTGGTCGAGAAGCCGGAGCAATGGCAATGGTCGAGCTTCCGGCACTACGCAAACGGCCAGCTTGGAGTGGTCGAGATCGAATCGCAATGGACAGCGTTCCGGCGAGGGAATCAACTGCCAGAACATCTCCGATACGCTGAAAAGGGCGGTTCAGATTCGTGCCCTCCCACCCTTCGCTAGAAAAAAGCGAAGGATGGGGCACCCATCGTAGTCTGAGCAACGGGCGTAAAGGCGCCTTCTCCGCGCTCAACTGCGCCCATCCCTGCGCCCATCAAAGCGCAATAGCAAGGGTGGGGCACCCAGTTTTGGTACAACAACAAGCGGCCAGAGACCTAGGTCCGTGACCGGATGAAGATGTTCTATCCAATGAACGAACGTGGGCCGGGAGGCCCACGCTACAGCCGGCCAGGAGGCCGGCGCTACATTTCCAAAAGGAACATTTTCATACGGTCAGAGACCTAGTAGCGGGCAAAGCGATCATAGACGGCGATGACGGGAAGAACGTTGCCGTCGCCATCGAAGAACCCGCGTTGCACCAACTCTCCGCGGACTGCCGGTTCCCACCAGAAGACACCTTTGCCGTGGGCGCCGGGCGCTTCCATTACGATTCGGTTCACCTCATCGAGGAAGTCGCGCTGGCCCTCCGGCGTTTCAGGAAACGGGCCTGGGCGCTTCATGTAATTGCCGGGCTCCCAATTGTAGGCGGTCTCCACGATGTATACGTCTTTGCCGTATTCGCGGATGGTGAATTCCAGATTGGCGCGCAGATCGTTGAGGCTGCCGTGCCACCACGGGTAATAGGATTGGCCGATGACGTCGAACTGAATCTTGTAACTGAGAAGTTTGTCGAAGAAGTACTTTGTTCCGGCGATATCTCCACCACGGTCAATGTGAATCATGATAGCCGGATGGGGATCGGTTCCGCTGCCGGCGGATACTCCGTCGATCCCCGCTTTTACCAACTCGGCAAAGCGATCCCAGTTTTCCGGCAGCTTGCCGTCGGGCCATAACATGCCATGCGTAATCTCGTTGCCCACCTGCACCATGTCCGGCATGACACCCGCATTCCTGAAGGATGCGATTGTGTCGCGCGTGTAGGCAAAGACGGCGTCGACCAACTGCTGGTGCGAAAGCTCTCTCCACGCAACTGGAGTCGGCTGATGGCCGGGGTCGGCCCAGTCGTCGGCATAATGGAAGTCGAGCAGCAGTCGAAAACCCATGGCCTTGGCTCGCTTCGCGGCGGCCAGAGTGTAGTCGAGATTGTTGGGGAGCGTCGCGGGCGAATTGAAGATG